>Ga0209533_1000542_pt1 | contig 35857 bp, 15 predicted proteins | sample COG_04_FD_184748 | JGI IMG/M metagenome (GOLD analysis project Ga0209533, IMG submission 184748) | Pelagic Microbial community sample from North Sea - COGITO 998_met_04 (SPAdes) (version 2) | ecosystem: Environmental > Aquatic > Marine > Neritic zone/Coastal water | place: Helgoland, sampling...
GGAACCAAACTCGCGAGTGCATCGGATGACACAACAATTCGAATCTGGGACACAACAACAGGGAAATGTCTCCATATTCTCCAGGGTCATTTTAATTTTGTGCTTTCAATTGGATGGCATCCGTCGGGGAATTGGATTGCAAGTGGAGGGTACGACAGCACAATTCGAATCTGGGATCTTACATCCACTCGTCCAAAATGTCTTCGTGTTCTCAAGGGTCATACCATGGCCGTTCGCTCCTTGAATTGGAATCCCAATGGTACTCATCTGGCAAGTGGGTCTTCGGACAACGCAATTCGTATATGGACTATTGATTCGCGCACTGGAAAGTGTGTTCATGTTCTCAAGGGTCATACATACACAGTGTATGATGTCCAGTGGAATCCTACAGGCACTCTACTTGCAAGTGCATCTTCAGACGGCACTATTTGTATTTGGCAGACGGATACATGGAAGTGTACAACGATTCTGAGGGGGCATACTCGCACAGTGTACTCCATTAGTTGGAATTCACCCGGAACATTGCTTGCCAGTGGATCCGCGGACAAAACAATTCGAATTTGGAACACTGATTCGTGGCAATGTCTTCATGTACTTCGAAATCATGTCGGGTGTGTTGCTTGTATAAAGTGGCATCCACGTGGGATGTATCTTGCAAGTGCATCATTGTATCGAGGAATTCAAATTTGGAACTAAATTTACAAATGCGATATTGTATCAAATCCCCTTACACTTCGATTCCCCCGTTTAATGCACAATCCAATGTCCATCAGGATGAACGCCGCTGTCGCATGCACTTCAAGTCAATGGCTTCAAGTGTACAATGCGTGTACCATTCATCAAGTGGCGCGTCTACTCGGGATCACCACTGATAAGTACCCGAGTGCCGCTCCATCACCTTGTGCGCGCCGTGCGGCGCAATCCTTCAAACCGTGTCCATCACTCCCACAACTAAGGTGGCGGAGATTGTGCCACCAGGAGTCACTGTGTATGTGGAGGGTACATTTCGCACTTGTTTGGCGCCCTTGTCCGTGGTGTGGGACATCGTTGAGGATGGTGGCCAATTGACGACGGTGCCGCACCGCTTGGAAGGAATTCAAGAGATCCAGGTTGATGTGTCGGATTGTTTTTTTACAATGAGTTGGAATCCCGCCGGGTCCAATTTGGCAAGTACATGCTTTTGCGATAAAGTGCGGATATACAGCACCACCCTCGAAAACGGAGCAATCACGATGCAACAAGAGGCATTGTTTCACGAATATGGAACCATTTGTTGTCTTAGTTGGCACCCAAACTCAACGATGCTTGTTGGTGGATCGTTCAACAACAACGTGTATATGTGGGGCAAAATGTATGACTCGGAATGGAACCATTGGAAGACCTTCAGTGGGCATACAGATCGTCTGCGATCTGTGGATTGGCATCCATTCGGAAAGTTTATCGCAAGTGGATCCGACGACAAGACCATTCGTATTTGGAATTCGCGGGCATTCCCAGATTCAACAAGCAAATGTCGAATCCTTCGTGGTCATGTGGGTTTCGTTTTTGCGGTGAAATGGCACTGTGATGGTATTCAACTGGCAAGTGGATCATACGATTCAGAGATTCGACTATGGGACACTTCAACGAACCCCTGTGTGTACCTATATTCTCCAGGGTCATACATGTGGAGTGCGCTGTCTAGAATGGCATCCAGATGGTGTCCAATTAATCAGTGGGTCGGATGACAGGACGATTCGTCTGTGGGATGTTACTACACAAAAAAACACCCATATTTTACAGGCGCAAGAGTATGTGCAATGCATAAGTGTGCATCCATCTGGGAACCAACTCGCAAGTGGATTAGACAGCAAACAAATGTGCATTTGGGACCTTACCCACCATACAATGACCACACACGATGCATCCACTGTGACTGGTGTGGATGCACTATGCTGGCATCCAGGTGGTCGAAAACTGGCGAGTGGGTCAAGGGATGGTATCCTCAAGATTTGGCGGTAATTGACACGGAACAGTGTGCCTTGTCAATTTGATTGAATAACTGAGTGATCCTGGACTGCCATTGAACTCGTTCTTTCGCCGTGAAACGGTGCGGACCGACTTGACGTAACCGATCCAAATCCAGTTGGAGTTGGGCACAATAGATTGCAACTGACGCTGGGTGCGTCCGCGTGCCACCTGTTAGATCGACTATGCTGTCGCCAGTCAGATCAACCGTGTCCGCCGTCAAATCAATCATGTTGTCTTGCCCAGGATCACTCGGTTTCTTTTTCGACGCAGGCAAGGAGGACCCTTCCCGCGCGCGTTTTGTGCTGTTGGGTGTTTGTGTCATAAATTCATAATGCCCGCCCCCGTACTGCGACAAATAAATAAACGACTTGGGGTGCGTTTCAAACAAATGATTCACATCATCCACCTCCTGCACCGCGAGTAAGGGGGTTAATATGGAAGGGAGTTTACTGACGCTTGCGCCAATTCCAGTTGCACGTGAAAAGAGATACACTGGTATTTGAAAATATGCCGTCACAAGTAACAAGTTTTTTTCCATAAACATATGTGGATCCGACCCATCAACCACAGGCAGGCGGGGCTGGCGTGGAGGCGTTTGTGTCATGGCCTGCATGTCCTGCATGGCGGATCGTATGTAATACCCCCGCTCATACAAATCGCGCGTGCGTGGATAAATCTCGGTTGAGGGTGCTCTCTTTAAATCCATCCCGTCTTTGCGGGTTGCAGACTGGGGGATCATATCGTAGATCAATGGAGCGGTATATTGGTAGGCTGGTGCGTACTCCGGTTTATAGCGGAATTCGGCTTGCAAGCCAAGCAAATGAGTGACAAATGCATTGAGTTGAATAGGGCTAAACTGAATCATATTCTGACGCATGTTTGTGCGGGCGGTTTCGAGCGTGCCTTGTGGCAGGGCACACATCAGTGCTTGAAGGGGTGCGTTGTGTTGCTGGGTTGCATGGGTCGACGCAAGAACTAGGATTTGTAGGATGGTGTACCACCCGCAGAAATTTTGGTTCCCTGAAGTGCGGTGCCGTGTAAAGTGTTGACCAAATTCAATGGGATGTCGAAAGAGAAATTGTAATTGTGCTTGTTCATCCATTCGGTCGGCAAACACTCCATGACGACGAAGAGCACTGTCTGGGGTGAGATTGGGCACAATAAACGACCGAATGGCCAGTTGGTCGTCTTCCGCATGTATATAAAAGTATTGTAAATTGACTGTATTCGTTGATGGGTCTACAAACAAATCAGCATATTGATACTGTTCGGTTCGATTTACAATCTGAGCGCGCTGGGATTCTTGGAGCTCCAAGGGAACCGGATTGTACTGAACGATTTCTTGCTGTGTCAATTGGTACAAATGGTGTGCCTGGTACAGCCCGCGCTGTAAATAGGACACATTGTGGTGGTGGTTATCTGCCCGACTACCGGGCTCGCGCTTGAGGAAGGTTGTGTTTGGAGCCCCCTCAACATTGTACCGGCTGATCCAGTTAAATTCAAACGACTGACTGTTAATGATGTTGTTTGCCTTTTCAATCCTTCGTAAAAACCGATCCCGGACCGATCGCTGGGTTGCCGTGATGCGTGGGCGCTGCCTGTCCAAATCGAACTGCGGATAAGTCGCGGGTGTCGTTGCCGGCGTCGTGGTCGGTCCAGTGAGATCCTGCACTATATCCACAGGATCGACTCCGCCTGTCATATGGTGCTGTGTACGACGACGCCGCCGCCGCTGTATAAGTGAATTCAATTGTCGCCGCAGCGCCAAACTGCGTGTTCCGCCACCACATAAGAATTCATAAGTGTGAACAATTTGTTGGAGCTGAGCCATTGCGGATTCTTTATTATAGGTGTGTGTTTTGGGCGGGTTGTTACAGATAGTCACATACCGTGACAGTCTGGCCATCAAACTTGAAGGGTCTACCACACCCCCAAATTAAGTTGTGGCGGAGTAAGCGATCGCATTCACTTTTGGGCGCATGGGGGTTGAGTGGCTTGCCAGTGGCTTTCAACACGCCATGCCGAAAGATCATACAGGCAATGTGTGCAGAATCGACTTCAATAGTACCCTTGCAATGTGGACACACAATATGATGAAGCGTCATGCGACTGGGTTGAGTTTGTCCAAACCCCATTAGAATTCTTTATTTCAGTTGCTGTCTGAAACGCGCGTGGTTGTTCACTCCTCCGACACATGTCTGCGAAATATCGTCCTCCTCGTCGTCGTGTGTGTGAGACTGCCAACACACCAACTCCCCCCTGTACAACAAGTAAGGGGAAAGAATCTCGTCACACTGCGCACGCGCGACCGGCAGCGCATGCCAAATGGGTGGGTGCCTCCATTTTGCTGTTTTCCATCACACCCGACCAATACATTTACTTTTTGCTGGGCCAAGAAGCCGAACACAAAGGCTACAAAGAATCCGGGAAATGGTCCGATTTTGGTGGCGGTGCCACTCTCTATGAAGATGAATATACATGTGCCGCGCGGGAATTCCTGGAAGAAACGCAGCGCACGATCAACCCCTTTCCCGCGAAATATGGGCACAGTATACCGGATATGTTTATGATCACGGAGGAACTGCGCAACCGGAACTTTACAGCGAGGATTGATTTTAATTTTCTCAACACACACCGGCCGCGGACCTACACAACCTTTTTAATCCAAATTCCATGGGATCCCACTTTGCGCAGTCGTTTTGCGAAACGCGTGCGTGCAAGTCAAGTCGCCCAGACCTTTCCGACCGTCAACCGCTACACGAATTTTCAAGGCAAGTTCAAATCCACCCGACGGGGACTACTGGAAAAAAGCGCGATTCAATTCTTTTCCATTCCTACATTGATGGGGGTGCGAAAGGGTAATACTACACGGGTGCCACCCGAACCGCGTGTGGAATTGCGGGCGTTTTTCCAACGGCGGATGTCTAAAATTTTGGCACTGGCCTTTCCCAAAAATGTGGCGCGGTACCAGACCTTGGATACCAAAGAAGCCTGTCGGGCCCTGTATCAAGGTGCGGGTGTGCGTATACCGTTACCGCCCCAAAACCACGACACGCCTGCCCAAAAATGGACCCGGGGTGCTCAACTCCCCACCCAGTCCAATACAGCCTCGGATCAGCCACCCAGCCGTATTTTCCAAAATTTCAATACCCATCGTAAATATCCGAGTGCAGCGCTGCGAGACCCAGTCGACAAAATCTTTTATTAAGTCTCTTGAATACCCAAGTCTGTAATCACTTGTGCACGCAGTTGTTCCCACCGCGAAACCAGATACGCACACTCGTTGGACCACGACTCACCCCTCATACGAATCGAATGCGCGCACACTCTGACAGCAAGCATACGATCGCTTTCTAACCCGACCAATTGCATCATTTGGTCGTAGGAATGCTTGGATCGACTCCGCCCAAGTTGCGTGTCCACCCACAATTTGTGGGGAGGAATTCGCTGACGCTCCAACAATTCGAATAGGTGTGTGTAATAATAGGTACTCATTGGAGGAGTACCACTTGGTACACACTGTAGGACAAAGAATACAGGAAACGGAAAACAGTCAATTAATTCATTCATGTTTACAGACGATCCTGACCCGCTGCAACCACCTCCGCATTTTGCGTCTTGACGGCCTTTTTCAACGCGGCCAAGTCGCGCAACCACATTTGAGTGGGCGTCATTGCCCGGATCGCCTGGGTACGCAGCTCGAGGTCCTTCAAGAGAGTCATCCATTCATCCACCGTTTCCTTTGTCTGCACACTCAGCGGCAACCCCAAAAGCATGGCGTGCGTGGATTTGGCAAAACCCAATTCAGTCATGGAGTGTTTGATGGCAGCTAAGGGACGTTTTTGCACAAGCAGCCGGTCATCCAACAAACACTGCACAAATGTCGCCTTGAGCGTCCACTGGGCCGTTTCCTTCGCCACGCAGCGCAATAAATATTTCTGGCGGGCGGTGTACCCTGCAAGACGGGCCGCCGCGTGTTCCTCAAAAATCTGGCGCACGGAATACGTGGTCGGCTGACCGGCCGCATTCAGCAAAATTGCGGTACTTGGGCGCATGGCAATTGTCGTCGTCAGTTTCCAATCCCGGCGCACCAAGTCGTCAAATTGCGCCGGAGTCCGCGCGGCGCGCTGCGCGGCATACCAGGCGGCGACGTCTTTACTCAGACGGATCCGAAACGACGCCACCGTTTCTGTACCCGTGTTGAGTACTTGGTCGGGCGGTTTCCCACGGAGAGTGTTGGATTGTGCAAATTCCATAAACGAATCGATCCATTGTCCCGGTGGAAGTTCCGTCACAAGTAGTGTGTCGCACCGAGTCGTTGTCATGTGCGCGGCGCCCTGCGCTTCAAATTTGAACGAGTCGGCGGGTCCGACGCGCACCCACGTCCCCTGGAATCCACGTACAAACGGCGTTAACTCGACGGCGCGGTCCCAGCTCGTGGTGTGCAGGTAGTGTTCGATGGTGTCAATGATGGTGACTGGATTGAATGTAGGAATGTTGGTGGCCCATCCAGTGGCAATTCCACTGCTACCATTCACAAGACTCATGGGAATGACAGGGAGGTAATGCAGAGGTTCAATTTGGACACCATCTTGGGTTTGGGCGGGTACAATGGCGTCGTCGGCCCGGGGGAAGAGTGCGCGTCCAATGGGGTTCAATTTCGTGAAAATGTACCGCGGGGATGCAAAATCTTTGCCACCTTTCAGACGCGTGCCAAATTGACCGATGGGATCCAGCAAATTCAGGTTGTTACTCCCTGTGAAATTTTGGGCCATTTTAACAATGGCCCCGGAGAGACTGGCGGCTCCATGGTGATACCCGCTTTTTTCTTGGACAATGGCAGCAAATGCTTCCACTTTGGATTCTGTATTGGTCCGATTCACAGCGACCCAAAAGATTTTGCGCTGGCTGGGCTTAAATCCATCCAGCACACTTGGAATGGCGCGCTCAATGGATGCCTGGCAATACAGTCGAAAGGGGACTTGAAAAAATTCCTTGTAGTGCACCATGGTCTGGTCTCCCTGTGGTTCCTCCGCGATCGGAACGGGAGTCTCGCTGAGCCATTTTTTGCGTACACTGGCCAAAGAGCCGTCAAACGCCATTTCAAGCCACTGAAATCCATTCCACTCCTCGAAAGGGAGGGGGCTGGCGGCACTGGGCTTCGAGCCGCCCCCACCACCACCACCACCCTCCGGGAGAGGCAATTTGCGCTTGCTGGACTCCGCCGCATACTGAGTCACCAGTGAGGCGTACGGCACAGTGAGATCGATTTGAGCAAAGGGGATCAAGTGGCGTGGCAAATCGCGAAAATATTCACGCCCTTCCGCAGCCGTCGACGTTCCAAGTCCTTTGTAGAATTTGATGGTCCACGCGCCGGAAATCGTTTTGGCCCATTTGGCGTATTCTGGCTGGGAATAAAACGATTTGACGGTTTTGCCCTTTCGGGCGCGAATCACTGGCGTAATGAATTGGAACAAAAAGGGAATCGCCAGCAAAGTGGGGTTGAACACGGCAATCAAATTCAATATGAGGGATTTGATGTGTGTCCCATCATCATCCTGATCCGCCATGATGACCAGACGACCATACCGAAGAGACGCGCGGATTTTGGCGTCGCGGTAGTCGACTCGCTGGCGCATCCCCATGATTTTGATGACAGTGGGCAATTCTCGATTTTTGGCAAAGTCTTTCTCAGACGCCACGCGTGCGTTCAACGGGACACCTCGAAGCGGATACACACCATACGTTTGACGACCCACCACAGCCAGTCCGCTGACTGCCAACGATTTGGCACTGTCTCCCTCGGTTAAAATCAATGTACATTGACTACTCTTCGGTCCACCCGCCCACACGGCGTCATCCAGTTTGTCAATCCGCAGAGTCTTCGTTTTCACACCATTGTCGAATTGATCCGCTTCATACTTTGTTCCTTTGGCTCGCGTGGCAATCTCCTCCACAATGCCCGAGTCGCGCAGCAATTTGTTGAGTTGCGTGTCGGTGAAGGCACACTTGACACCAAATTTTGTGGCGGGACTGTTTAATTCTTCCTTGGTTTGGGATCCAAATGCAGGGTTGGGAATCATTGCATTAAGTGTGAGCAACATGTTGCTCTCGATCAGAGCAGTGCTGGCGCGCAGACTTTTGTACTGTTTACGCAACGCCGCTTTGATGCCTTTGACGAGTTGATTCCGGACATGGCGAACGTGCGTGCCTCCTTTCGGTGTGGCAATCGAATTCACATAACTATAACAAGATCCAAGACTTGTGGGGGCGCTGGAGGTGAGCCCCACTTCCCATCGGCGATTCACGGTGCAAAACCCTATCGGGTGGTCCGGCACAAGTGCAGCGCCTATGGACTTGCTCAGTGAGCGAAACCCTTTGATGGGCAGTTTGCGGGTTTGAAACATCACTTCCAAGTGCGGGTTGGTTCCTGCCAGTTCCACGCATCGCATCCCAATCCATTCGAGCATGCTCGGTGTCCACGAATCCACACCCTCCCCAAAGCGGGTCCAATCCGGGATAAACGAAATCTGCGTGAATGGCTTGGGCGCTTTGGAACTGGGTGTGCGAATACTGGGCTTATTCACAGTGGACATGTTGTTCGTCCACGTCTGTTTGTACCGCTTGAGTCCATCACACGTTTCCACTGTAAAGTGAGTGGAAAACACATTGGCGAGTTTGGCCCCATATCCATTGCGACCACCCGTGAATCTCTGCTCCTTGTCATTAAAGTTGGACGACGACCGGAGGGTTCCGAATATACCCTGCACTTTGTACATGTTCCATTTCGGATGAATTTCAATGTCAATTCCAGGCCCATCGTTCCATATGGTAAATTCCCCCGTTTCCACATTCACCGCCACTTTGCATTTTTTGACTTGAGTGGGAAAGCGGGTTTTGTGGTCCGCCACATTGACCAGTAATTCGTCACACAATTTACCCAAGGCGGGGCAAATGGTCAACTGGTCGCGGCATACTAATTGGTAGGTTTCTGTGTCCAGAACGAGTGTATGGTCACGCGTGTTGAGGTCAATGGACCCCACTTGGGTGTCGGGTCGCGCCAAAATATGTTCCAATTCATTGAGTGTCTCGTACTCAATTTTCACACGTTTTCCCGCGGCCATTGTGACAAATTTCGATGCATTGAGTTCGAAGTAGGGTGTTTACGATCATGCGAGAGTGTAATTGATTCTTGCGAGTACAATAAAGCATAGATCGGATATTGAAATGGAACTTGGACAACTCGAGTGCGTTTTATTGCGCCATTTGCAAAAACGGACTACTGAACCATGGATCCAAACAATTCCGATGATCCCCCCTGCGATTTCGACACGCAGTTTATGGCCGACTTTTGTTCGTACATGTTGAATGAGTTGGAAAAGGGGCACATTTTGGATCCAGACGAAGTCCGGATGATGCGGGCCGACCAGCCGGTGTATTATGGGGATCCAGATATGTACCCTCCCGATTATGATCCAAATGATCCAGTGGAGTTGGACGGGTTGGACACTCAGTGGAAACAATGTACACAGTTGCACACAACTGCAACAACCGTATGCCACCATGCAGCATCCTTATTGGATACGAATCGACAACACTCAAGTCTCAACCCTATTCAGGCCGCCCACGCCCTCACCCACCTGGAGGGGTTTCACAAGTGCCGTACAGCATTCATCAAATGGCAGACCGCAACTGAGAAATACAACGCGGGTGGGGGTGGGGATGAATATGTGTAGTGTCAGAAACATGTGTTTGAAACCCACTCCAGAATAAAACCTTGGCGTTACAAAAAACTGATGGATTCATCATTGAATCTGTATCGAGATTTATTGGGTGGGCGCGGGCAGTCATTGCCTCCCGAATTGCATGACTTTGAAAAATGGTTGGCGCGGTCCCCGGCTGTCGGTGGGGGGAGCGAGGTACTTCCTGTCGCGGTGGAATTGACAGGCGGTGTGACGACGCCTGTACGCATTCAACTCCAGCCAAACACAATTGACCCAAGTTCAAATATTGACAAAACAGCGTCCCCAGTCGACATGATCAAGTATACAGTCAGCGAAAAATCGCCCGGTATTCATGCATTGCTGCAATGTATGTGTACACTGTATTTGCTGACAGAATCCACGAATCCACAAAACACAGTACTTGTTCATTTCATGGCGCAACTACATGAATGGAGTAAAGTAGACGTCGTGCAACATGCCTGTGCCGCCCGGCGATCCAACTCGATTACGTTTCCAGACACCGTAATCACTACCTTCCTGCATATGCTCAACTACATTGGATCCGATAAAAACAACGCGTTGTATTTACCTACTGCGGGTGTGTTTGACAAGAATTACTCCGGGGAACGGAATTTCGCAGCGATCGTATCACAGATCGCGGCATATTTTGATGTGGCGATCGGAATGGTTGAAATGAATGGACCTGGATACAAGCCCAAAGTGCGTTCAAAATCTGTGGTGGAGCGGTTATGGGTTGGTGCGCGTCATGGACGTCCAGTCGACAAGTCCTACAAATTAGCGGAAATGGTGTTTCTTGTGAAGACTATGGATCCACCACACTATTCGTATGCAGAGTCAGAGGTACGTCGTTTGCAAATCGATGAAAAATGTGCACACTACAAGCCGCTCACACTCACGACAGAATCCATAAAGTGGTCTCTGGAATTCCCATCAAAACAGTCGAAATCTGAACTGACCTCATTAGGCAACGCGATCAGCACCATTGAGCCATCCATCAAATGGTTGAATGCCAATGGTGCGGTTGCGAAGGATATATATGAGCGTATACTTAAGATTGAAATAAATAGTCGACGGAAGGGGTATGGTACGTTGGAAGGTATCAAGGCGCTCAAATTGTTTGATAAAGATATTTCACCGGGTGTTGCATGGTCAGACCAATTGATTGCACTGGCAATCTCTAAATTAAGCACAGATGATCAGCATAAACTTGAGGCGTTCACAGACTTTATTGATACCCAATCATCAATGAATGAAGCAAATAAGAAGCAATTCCTTCAAAACTACATCACATTATTACGGGTGGATGTGACGGATGGTAAAGGGTTTGATGCGACTCGAGTCATGCAACCTGTGAAAAATGAATTCAAGAAAATCGTTCAAGAGCGACTCGAGTATGTGTCGAATAAACTGATCAAATGGAACCGGACATTGGGAAATTTAGAGGATTATTTAACCGATTATACGGTTGAACCGGGTCCTATAGACAAGAAAACGCGGGCGGACAAGGTTACATATTATCGCGTGATCTTGACCGCCATCAAAGAGTATTTGAAGATCCTATTACCACCGACATCATTCCGCGCAACTAAATTAACCATTGTGGATAATTTGATTGAACTTAGCAATACTAAACCCCATTGTATAGTGGCAACCATTTGGAACGAGGTGATTCAATATATTGCAGGCACAGCGCATAAAGATGTACCCGTTGAAGATGTACAACATCGCATCACGGAGAAAGGGTTGATTGGATACCAAGAAACGAAATACGACACCATATTTGATGGTACGAAATTCCAGCCGCTACGCAATACACGTGAGCAGTTCGACCGCGACCGCCGTATTTTGAAACACATAAGTGGTATAGAATACTTTACGCATAAACCGATGCTCGAAGATATCATTCATTATTTTGAAGCGATTACAGCGACACATGCGGCTGAATCTTCAAAGCGATTGTATCTTACGCGACTCAAGGATACATTATATAATAACATAATCAAGAATGTGTGGGGGGGACAGCATTTCGAGCCAATGACAAATGAAGAATTGAAGGAAATTCAATCGAACTTACGTATTCACGCACAACATCAATTGGCAATGCGACTTGTTACCGACAATAAAACAACAAAGTTAGACTTATTTGATGACACTGCAACGTTAATGGCAATCCATGGCGCATCATTAGATGATTATGGTTTAATCACGACATCTACTGCCCGCAATCAAAAGTTACTATTGTGGATGAAACAAATTCTTGCACGGAAAACCAATGATTACATACATGTGCATTTGAAATTTATTGAGTTAGTGGAGAATGCTCCTCAAGCCATAATTGACAACAACATGAGTGTTATGATTACTAATTTTGTTGACGTAACATATCTACATAAAAACATGTATAAAGCATTACAGGATGCGTATGTCACCATATTACAACGTTCTCGATTGAACAAGATTGCGAGTATACAAGACATGATCAACAATAATACGACACTAACTGAACTTCAATCGAAATTAACAGCGCCTTGGTTTGATGCAAGTCAGGTATACATACCTGTATTGAATGTAAATGATCGCAATGCAGTGATTTTACAATTTATTCAACATGCACTTACAATTAATCCTATGATTGATGACAAGTTGAAATGCGCGCGGCGTCTTCAAATAACTCGACGTCTTTTGAAAGTACATAATAATGAGTATGTAACCGAGTTTATTACCAACTTTAAGGATGATGCAGCGATACAACGTTTGCATATTCAAGTATTTACAGAACATGACATTAATTTATGGGATCTTCAGTGGGAGAAAGTGAAAGCCATGATACATGACGATAAAACAATTGATAATGTTGCCGTCATGTTATCGATTGGTGCAACTCATGCGTCATTGAGTGGTGCACCTTTCAGAGACTTGACAGATGAGACTAGAAAGACACGTGATATGGCTATACTTGATTTCATGGAGGGTTTGGATAATGTATCCGATATGAACGAATCATACGTTAAACTCGCTCAAAAAGTTGCGAAAGCCATGCGAGTCAAATCTATATCGTCTAGCGAACACTTAAAAGGTCGCCGAACTCAAGTTCCGGATATTGTTAATGCAGTTCATACTTCGAATATGGATGATTTGAAAGTCATGAACGTTGAATTAAATAAACATACATATACCGAATTCAATGATTTGTATGTGTATTCAATTGATGTTACACGTAGTAGTAGTACACATGTGGTAGATCTACCTCGAGTCTCATGGGCAAATATCACACTAAACGGCAAGCAATTCATGACTGAGTTAGACACGAATATGCCATTTACAGCCAAACAGCCCATTATGCAACAAATGATTAATAATTTAAGCACACAATTCAAAGAAGGTGAGTTTGACGACTGTATATATCCTATTACAGAGGCAGATCTGGGGTTCTTTAAATGTTATGTGGGACAATTGGAGTCTCATCCGCATACAAATAATGTCTTGGGTTTACTGAATCAAAGTTTGCTGAGCAACATAAATAAAATGTTACATGTATTATATTTTGACGCAACCGGGGGAAATATTACTAGACATGGGATAACGTCACTAGATATTGGTGTTGATGAAGATGCTGTTTCGGGGACCTTGCGCGTACCATTTGTGTTTGGGAATATCACAACAAATACTAGATCAACAATTCCAGTGTCGTTGAAATGGGTATATGATAAATTGACACAAACGATACCATCGGTGGAAGTCACCAGTGACGGCGATACCGTGAACACAACAATTGATACGATCGTGAATCAAATGTGTACCTACTTTTCGTTTGATATAAACTCGGACCCCGATGCGGAAGCGGCGGCGGAGGCACAAGCGGCACAGGCACCGGCACAGGCACAGGCACAGGCACAGGCACAGGCACAACCACAGCCACAGCCACAGGTACAAACACAGCCACAAGCACAAGCACAAACACAGGCACAAACACAGGCACAGGCACAGGCACAACCACAGCCACAGGCACAGCCCACAGGCACAGGCCCAGCCACAGGCACAGGCACAGGCACAAGTGGAACAAGCGGCGAAGGCACAGGCACAGCCACAGGCACAGTCACAGCCACAGGCACAGGTGGAACAAGCGGCGAAGGCACGGCCACAGGCACAGGCACAGCCACAGGCACAGGCACAGCCACAGGCACAGCCACAAGTGGAACAAGCGGCGAAGGCACAAGCGGCACAGCCACAGGCACAAGTGGAACAAGCGGCGAAGTCACAGCCACAGGCACAAGTGGAACAAGCGACGAAGGCACAGGCACAGGCACAGGCACAGCACAGCCACAGCCACAAGTGGAACAAGCGGCGTCGGACGTAGAAGTGGAGGAGGCAGCCATTAAAGCAGCGCAAGCCCAACTCATATCACGTGAACAGGAAGTGGCCGCCACAAAAGAACTGGTGAAAAAAATTGCGCGCGGTAAAGAATATGAACGGGTGCTTGCAGTGATGCAACGCGAAAATGCCACAAAGCAACTTGGCCAAGAAACCCTCCAATTGGATATACTGATGGCGCGTCAGAAATTGAAAAATACCGAACATCAGTTGTTGAATGCACAGCAATTATCTAAAAATGCGAAAGCCGCATATGATTCAAGAGTGGCACAGATCGCCAGTGACAAAAGAACGATGGTCCAAATGGCCCAAGGGCGTAATACTCTGGAAGAAATTAATGAGATTAAGCAGGAATTGCGGGCCAAAATTGCGCGGTTCGAGAAAAGGATTCCGCCGGAAAAACAAAACATGGTTGATGCCGCTAAATCTGTTCAAGACGCCACCCGTGCGTATAATAATGCGAAAAAGCATTTGGATCGGTTGAATGCACAAGCGCTCAAAATAGGTCTGATAATGGATGTAACGCAAAAACTTCGACAGGCAAAATTAAAATTGGCTGTTTTGACAAATCAAGAAAAAGCTGCAAACCGAAAAGTGGCAGATGCACGCCAAAAAGTGGTAAATGCAACTAACTTCTCCAACCCATCTATGACTGAATCTTTGAAAATCATGCAATCGCACCAACAAACTGTTGGCGACATTATTACACAAATCAAGGCCACGCGGGCGGATATTTTGAAATATACAGCATTGATGAAAGCGGACACGGATGCCAATAAGAAGGCAGACGAAATGGGCCGAACTTCGGATACAGCTGCGACGGGGGCTCCGGGTGCTTCTGCGACCATGGAAACAGCTGCGACTTCAGGTGCGGCTGCGGCTTCGGCTACGACTACGGGGGCGACTGGGGCTCCGGGTGCGGCTGGGGTTGCGGCTGGGGTTGCGGCTTCGGCTACGACTGGGGATGCGATTGAAACTAACACCGGGGATTCGGATAACACCCGGCGTCCGCCCCCCCCAGCCCCGCCGGCTACGAAGTGGGATACCAAAAAAGACACAATTACCGAGATACAACGAAGGCTGACTCAATTGAAAAACAGCCCGCAAACTACACCGGAGAAGTCAGCTGCAATTGATCGTGACATTAATAAAGCGACAACCATTCAAAACATAATTGATACAATCAATAAGCAACACCTCAATTCAATAGATATAAAAAATGCGCTTGCTGCGGCGGACAGGGCGAGACTTGTGACGGGTCAACTTCATAATCGCTTAATGGTTCAACAATCTGATGCCAAACTACGATCTATATCCCGCAAGGCAGACCTCAAATCAACCGCCGCATCAAATATAGTAACAGACTTACGAGACGTGGAAGCAGTATTAAAAGACGACTTAACCCAATTGAAACATAAATTACGTGAGTTATCCAGTGTGTCCAGGAAGGTCATTACATCCATGTTCGATCCGAAAACCACCTTGGATAAATGGACGGAATATCTTAAACCGATGTTTCCGGGTCTGGTGGCGGTGGGTGATACTCGGAATTTGCAGAACAACACCGATAGGGAAGCTTCGGGTGCGGCTGCGACTGCGACTACGGGTGCTTCTGCGACTGCGACTACGGCTACGGGCCTGGATACGGCTCCTGCTCTGGGCGCGGCTTCTCCGGCTGCGCCTGCGACTGTGACTGCGACTGCGACTGGGGCTGCGACTGCTCCTGCACCGGCTACGGTTACGGATCAACCCCTGCCCCCACCTCCGGCTTCCACTTCGACTGAGGTTACCGATACACCTACTCGAATCACACAGGCGTCGACCCCTGTGGATGTGAATTCGATCGCACAATCAGATCCCAAACTGGCTCCTGCCCCGGATGCGGATGCGACTAGTGGCCCGACGGCTGCGGCTACAACTCCGAATGCGACTTCAGATTCAGCACCGGCTCCGACGGCGACTCCGGGTTCAAATGATACGGTCGGAGTTGTGACTGGGAATGTGGCTAGCCCGAGTTCGAGTTCAACTCCAAATGCGACTGACGAGGTACAACCCGCAACGGCTGGTCCTGCTCCGGCTCCGGCTCCGGCCCCGGCCCCGGCTGCTCCTGCTCTGGCTCCGGTGAGTGTGACAAGTGCGACGCCGAATGCGGATGTGCGTCTAGCGCGTCTAGCGAAGGAAGCAGCGGCGAAGGGGCTTCAGCGTCTGGAGAGACAAGAGGCGGCGGCCGAGGCGAAGGCACAAGCGGCGGCCGAGGCGGAAGCCAAGGCCAATGCGGAGGCGGCGGCACAGGCGGTACAGGCCGAGGCGGCACAAGCAGAGGCGGAACGTGTGAAGGCCGAGGCCAAGGCCAAGGCAGAGGCGGAACGTGTGAAGGCCGAGGCCAAGGCCAAGGCAGAGGCGGCGGAGAAGAAGGCAGAGGCGGAAGCCAAGGCAGAGGCAGAAGCCAAGGCCAAGGCAGAGGCGGAAGCCAAGGCAGAGGCGGAAGCCAAGGCGGAGGCGGAGGCGAAGGCGGAAACAGCGAGACTAGCGGCGAAGGCGGAAGCAGCGAGACTAGCGGAAGCAGCGAGACTAGCGGCGGAGGCGGAAGCAGCGAGACTAGCGGCAGAGGCGGAAGCCAAGGCAGAGGCGGAAGCCAAGGCAGAGGCGGAAGCCAAGGCGGAGGCGGAGGCGGAGGCGAAGGCGAAGGCGGAAACAGCGAGACTAGCGGCGGAGGCGGAAGCAGCGAGACTAGCGGAAGCAGCGAGACTAGCGGCGGAGGCGGAGGCGGTAGAGGAGCGTCTGGCGGCCAAGGCAGAAGCAACGGCCGATGCAGCGACGAAAATCCAAAGCCAAATAAGGCGGATGTGGGCGAGGCGTCATATGGCGGAACGTGTGGAGGCGGAAGCGGAGGCAAGTAAGGACACATTTGCACAAGCAGTGATTCGGATTCGCCGTGCGGCGCAAGATCATAAGATTTCCCGCGCACAATGGAAACGGTGGGTGCGCCGCAATATGGATCCATTCAAAAAATACTACGGAACGAATGTTCAGAGTTTTATGAATGATTTCTCAAATTAATTGTTCTTCTGCCCCCCTGCTCCTCTCTTTTTTGGGGGTGAGTCCATTTAAATCAAGTGCTACGACAAAATGCAAGCCAAACGACTTTGCGTGGAAAAAGAACCACATGATGCATACAGGCAGGCTTGTCTTGATGCACTGGAATGCCCCGACACTGCACAGCACATCGTACACGGAACACCCATCGAATCACGCAGCCTCCTCAAAGCATGTGATCCAACGGCCCTTCTTCGCGTCGCTGCACTTCGGCGTCCAAATGGACAACCTCACTTTCCTCAATTACAAATCGACATGCTGCGTCTGTACCAATCCAACGGTGTCCCCCTTCGGCTCACCGTAGGCTCCTCACCCATGCCACTCAAACTTTTCACACACCAACTCAAAGCACTGCGCTTTCTCCGACAATGTGATGTTCAATATCAACAAGATCCTACCTATACACGCGGTGTCCACGGTGCCATCACCGTTCTGCAAATGGGACTGGGGAAAACCCTCATGGCGATCGCATTTGCACTCATGTTACCGAACCGCCGCGTTCCCTCGTCCCCACCCGGTGCAGCCATTCCAGTCTTTCCCACACTCGTCATTGCCAGTAAAACAGTCATGACCATGTGGCAAATTGATGGATTTGAAAAGTTTTTTCCATCCCATCGACTTCGCATTCTCTATCTACATAAAAATTGGATGACGCGCGACGCAATTGACGCACTCACACGCGCCGAAATTCAAACGTATGATTTTGTGGTCACCACCTACGACGTCATTCTGCATTTGGGCCGCATACACCCAGAAACACTTGATGGGGTGCTCGAATATGGACGCGAAGGTGTATGGGGCGAAAATTCAAACGCCGTAAAAGAAATCCATCTGCGCACACGCCAAGGCGCAGACCGCCCCGAATGGACCGGGCTGCGAGTGTTGTATGGAACTCCATGGAAATTGGTGATTGCGGATGAAAGCCAGCGATTTGCCAACCCCAAAACCAAAACCTTTCGCGCCATGATGGGGATTTATGGAGCCCGCAAACTCTGCCTGACCGGCACACCGATTCGCAATTACAAAACCGATCTGTGGTCGCAATTGCGCTGGATGGGATACCAAGGCGTGTCGAAACCACAGCACTGGCGACCCATGTACATGCGACTTCACAATCTCGACACGTGTATTTTGTCCATCAACTATCAAGACACGGACATTGTCATGCCGCCGCAGACAGCCACAAAACATCACCTAACTTTGACTCCGTTCGAGAACCGCGTCTACCAATTCATCTTTAAAAAGGCCCAAGAAGCACTCGACCAAATGCTGCGCCGGAAATTAAACTTTGTGTGTGTACTGGCACTGTTTACACGTCTGCGGCAAGTGTGTATTGCCCCTTATTTGATCACCACCATGTCCAAACGGAACCGCGGGGGACCCTCGACGTCCGCCACCTATGCCGAAGAAGTGTTGGCGGAACTGGAGGCGGACGGCCCGCTCTGGACGCAAATCAAAGACCGCAACGGACCCGCAGGTGTGCACAGTTCGAAAATTCAAACCATTGTACACACAATTCGCGCACTTCCCCCAGGCGACAAAGTACTTGTCTTTTCCATGTTTACATCGGTACTGGATTTAGTCGCGAGTGCCTTGGATGGTCCAGAGGACACAAGAGGGGACGACTCATCATCATCATCCAATTCGAGCCCGGTTGCAAGTGCGACGTTGTTTGACGACGACATGCCACCTCCCTGGCGCGCACCGCCACCCGCTCCACACCCATCCTCCGCGGAGTGCACGCCGATTGGATACGAACAACTGGATGGGGGCACCGCCGATCGCGTCGGCACAATGCACCGGTTCAAGACGGACCCCGCATGCAAAGTATTGTTGATTACCTACAGTGTCGGCGGAGAAGGGTTGAATATTACAGAAGCGAACCACGTCATTCTCGTGGAACCATGGTGGACGTACGCGGTGCCCATGCAAGCCGCCGCACGCGTGTGGCGACCGGGTCAAACTAAACCCGTGGTGATTCATGACCTGATTGCGACGTCGACGATTGAGGAGCATGTGATCGAGATCTGTGAACAAAAAAAGGCCATGGCCGCGACGTTTTTATTAAACACCACTGTCTTGGGGGAGACGGTGACTCAGACATCCAATTCAATGGGTGTGGCAATGTTGCGCCGTATTTTACGCACCTAATTCAAGATGAATGACTTACAGTGTAATGTGCATTGTTTGGGGATATGCACGGCTTAACTGGTTGACTTGGTGGGCCCACTTATTCACTTGCACTTCCTTTCCTTGATACACCAGAAACTGCTCTTCTTGCGCAAGCAACACAAAGTCTGTATACACCCGACAATCGACTTGGTGTGCTGCACTGTATGCTAGAAATGCTGCCAGGGAATGACTTTGACTGGCTTTCAACTTGCGCACAATTCGGCGAAATACAGTTAATTTCTCTGCAATATGACTTGCAGGGTCCGGCACATAAACCGGGGGGTACCCGAATTGCGCCGTCGTTTTTAATTCGAATGTGCGGGGGTCTTTTTGGGCGGCACTCAGTAAGGCAATGGCTTTTTCAAACCGCTCCCGCACAGTGGACAATTGTATGTTTTGAAGCGTGTGTACGAGTTTCATGGCCCGTGTGGTCGATTGGATGGGTGCGAATCCAAACCGTTCATAGAACCCCTGCCCTTTTTTGAGTAATTGGATCACACTGAGACGCATATTTTCGCCATTTTTCAAACACGTCACGTCCGCCGCGTCTTCGAGAGAGGCATCCCGTGCACCCAATTTACGGCACACGGCAAGCACGAAATTCATCAACGTGGATCCGGTCAATCGGGGTGTTTTGTGGATGTTTTGGATGTGAACATGTGTGGGCGCGCGTGGTTGGATTTCCAACGCAAAGGGTGTATAGGGAGTGTATTGTTTGCGTTGTCGGTAGATGAAGCGCCATTCCTTTTGGTATTTGTATATTTTGATGGGGAAGATGTTTGTGCGCCATCGCATGTTAAAAACAGGGCCATAAACTGTGTGCCAATGACGGAGACATGCATATGCCGAGGCGGAGGGGGGAGCACATTCAATGGTCGCCAAAGAGATGGTTTTCATCGTTCTTTCTTTCTTTCAAGGCAATCAAAAAAAGAACCCCTCCCTGCTCCTTCACGACACAGGATGCAGTATAAATTGCGCATTCCACATCACTGGATCAATCAGGACCGTGGTCATGGCAAACAGCATGAGTCCCGCAATCCGGTACCACGGCGCCTGTGCTTCGGCTTCGCCCGCCAACAACAAAAGCGTGCACAACCCAACCACGACAAGTATCCCGGACGCCCATACCTTACTCCATTGTTTGTTGAACGTGCACCACACAAAGACACTCCACAAACACGAGCCAAGTAGTACAATGCCCACAATCAGTGGTCGAATCCAAGTGCCATAGGAAAACAACCCTGCGTGGTCCGGTGTGGGTAGTGCCACATGCGACACAATGTACCATATAAACCCAAGTGCCGCAAGCACCCAAAAAGCATAAAACATGTGTTGGGAGGATTGAGTGATACCGACCCAATAATCATGCTTGGTGTAATCCAAGTAGATCAAGCTATACGAGGCAAGGACTGCAAGTCCGCCAACGCCCACGGTGGACACGAGTGCAATTTGCTGGGGGTCCATGTTTGTTTCAAGTGACTTAAAAAAGAGGGGTCCCTCAAATTCCCTTACGTATCCTTCGTCTCCTTCATGATTTCTCCGAATACATAATTGCGGCCTCCCGAATTCCACCATGCATTCAAGATTTTGACAATTGCGGCGTCAGTATTCTCCAGCATGGTCGTCATTGGGTTTTCCTCATCGTCAGAAGAGTCGTAGTCGTCCGGAATATTTGCATCAAACAGTTTTCGCGCCTGAGCCAATGTTTGAATCTGAGGATCAATGGCACTAACGTCAATCTTAATCATGTTGGAGGTCATGGTGTCGCGTGGGAGGATGGGTTGTGGGAAACGTGAAAATTGATTGTGACTCAGAAGGCTTGGTCCCAGAATGCATGAATCAAGTCAAATATAAGACATGAGACCTTAGTTAAAGTGGAGCACTGAATCCAAAATCTTGTAGATCTCACAAAAATGCGCCATTTTGATTGGAGGCGCCGGCGTGTCTTCATGAGACGGGAACAACTTCTCAAAGTCGGTGCCGTCCAACTCGTCGTCATAATCGCTCATCATGACATCATGAATTGTCAAACTGGCGGCCTGTCCAAGTCAGGCCAGTCGAGGTGAATACACGTGCACGAAACAAATGGATGCACACTGTACAACGCAAAAAGGGAAGGAGACGTACAATGTGCTCGCCGTTCAGGTAGTCGCGCAGAATATCCTGCATACAGTTCACGACTACAGGCAGTCCGTTCATGTGACACGCCATGGTGCGCATCGCTTCGAGGTCTTTTTGCGCCACGGGCGGATGAGTCGTTGTCTTTTTACCCGCGTCACACTGGAATCCTTTGGTCAATTGCACCTAACAAAGCAGGCAGTCACAATCCAGTGAACACCACTGTATGGGGTTGAATACAAGAAAGTCACTACAACGAATGCATGCACACTGTACCTTGTAGCGGTCATTGACGCCCGGGAACTCGCCCACGTGCACATAGCTCGTGAGTAGACTATGCAAGGCATCCACGTGTTGGAGGCACACGTTTTGGAAGATGCCGGGTTCCAGCATGAGCACCGACCAGAGTTGGATGTCGCCGCGAACCGCGGTGGCCACGACCGAGTCGACCATGATGACAAGCGCCTGTTCCAGTTCTTCCACTAGACTTTGAGCAATCGTCTGGCTGGTGACAGTGCGTCCAATCGACGCCTTGAGCTCCGGCGGCAATGGCACTTGCGCCACATTCTGACGCAGCTTGCGCAGTGCATCCGACGTGGCACTCTCGCCCAGGTACACGACGCTGTCGAGTTCCAATTTGAGTTTGGGGCAGGATGCAAAGTACTCGTCTGCCAGCCACCGCTCGGCGCCTTGGAGGTCGTACATCAGTTTGCCGGTCTGCGGTGTATAGCGCAGCGCATATCGCTGGATCCACGAAATCAGTCCCTCCACCGCCGCGTCATACGAGGGTTTTTTCGAGCACAGCGTGTGCGCGTGTGTAAAGTTCTTGGACGAGATTTCCTCCACCTTGTCCAGTGGGCAGCCTGTGCGCGCTGCGACGTGCTCCGCCGCCAGGTCGACAAAGTGGTTGTGAAAGCGGGTCATCATGATGGCCAGTGCTTTGGGCAAGAGTCCCGACTCGTGGTCCGCCGGCATGCAGAGTGCAAGTGGGGACTCTTCCCCCATTTGAACATTTTTGGGTGTAGTCGCACATCCAATCAGAACCCCCAGATGCAGCTCGAGTCGCCACGCCGCCTGAAACTGGTTCCAGGAATGGTGCCAATTGAGCTGACCACGACCCGCCGTGCCCAACACATCGCGGATGACCACCTCGGACGCTGCCTTTTCCGCCGTCACGCGCCGGTTGTAATACGTGGTGAGAAGGCGCATCCACTGCAACGAATCCTGCAAGAGTTTCGCGCCGCGCAGCTCCCGGGGTTTCGTCAGGAACGCGTGGAGCAAGGGGTAGGCATCCTTCTGCCCCTCCACTGCAAACTCAAACCGTTGCATGTCAAACGCTTCGTGGAACCGAAACAGTGTGGGGGCGGCGCGTGCACGCTCGCCACTGTCGTAACTGTCCAATTTGCGCTCTTGGAGCATGAGGCCCACACTGTGTTCATTCTCATCATCAAACGATGCTTTCAATGCCCTCAACTCCTTGTCAATGGTGTCCGGTCCAAGCAACGGTGTCAAGATGGCTTCATCCAATGCGTGTTCCCAGACCGCGCGCGCATCACGTGTGCTCAGCATACTTGTGCGGTATTTCAGCGGCATGCACAGGTCCAAGTTGCCCAACTTCAAGAGTGCGGCGTGTACGAGAATTGCCACATTATCGGCCCCCATGCCTCCCAGAATGAGCTTGAGTCGGTTCCAGTCCAGTAGGTAGCGATCTGCGAAAAGCGAAGGAAACGCGAGAGTGTCCTTCTCGACCGGTTCGCAAAAGACCGCGGCACTCTTTGTCCACTCGGGTCCTCCAAAGGTGGCACCCACGCACAGCGCCGCGTGTACAAAGAGGCGCATCCCACAGCAACTACGCCCCGATATGCCCCGCAGAGGCTCTGCACAGTTCGACAGGGTGACTTGACCCTCCGTGCCTTTTTTCAACGAATACAGTGGCATGGATCGGTCTTGGGGCGTGGACGACCGACTGAAGCCCGTGTTGCCTTGCAAGGCGGGGTCCACATCGCGGTCCATGGTCAGCGATCCAGGTGGACGCTCGGACAAGGGGTCGCCAAATGCGCGGTTGGGGCCCACCCCATAATTCCAGTCACCCACATACTGAAGTTGGTTGTGGTGTTGACCGCCTGTGAGCACACCGCACTCTCCGCACGGCTGCACGATGGTCGGCCGTCCACACGCGTCGACGCAGTAGGGGTGTCCATTGCGACAGTAATACCACCGCCCGCGACGTCCTGTCGAGGCAAAGATCATCGTGTTCATCATATGGTAGAGTTCGTCCATTGGCTGTTGGGGGAAGTAGCTCTTCTCCAGGCTGGCGGGGTTGAAGAGTAGAGCGGAGAAGAACGCCACGAGTGCAGCACTTTGGGGTGTGGGCATAGTCATCTTTGGTTTCTTTTTGGTTCCACCGCCGCCGCCGTCTTCACACCCACTTTGGCTTTCCATGGTGGAAATGCCGAGCGCGGTTGTTGCCACAAGGTGCACCATCACACGGAGACGTAGTATTTGCTCGGTGGTGGACTGGGGACCGACAAAGAAAAAGTCCGTGGCTGGATCCGTCGTCAAGTCCAGGTCCGTGAATTTTTGCACCATGCGCACAATAAGCGGTGGCAGTTTCAGTGTGTCGTGTCCGTGAAGGCTGATGCAGGCATGCAGCGCGCGCACGCGAGTCTGCGTCTGGTGGGGGACAAGGTTGAGGTCTTGAGCACGGAGGTAATAACACTTGCTGAAGCAGGCCAGGAGGAGGGCCCCTGCGAACAAGCCCGATCCAATGGCACCCAAGAGCGCCTTGGCCGGCTCCATAAAGTCCCGGGTGATGTCGAGGGCGTCCGCCTCGCTCTGTAAATACACCGTCAAGAGGGCGTCCACCTGTTCGAGGCCTGGATGGGTTTTTGTGGGGTTGCTCTTGGGTAGATTACTCCCCATAGTCCAGCGTGCAAAGTGCGGGTGGGCGATTTTGGCCTTTTTCAGTCCAAACGTGCACCACGGTGCGCCGCCGACACCAGGACGCGCCAGTATACCGCGAAGAACGGACAGGCCCGCGTGGCGGTCAATTGCCTTGAGCAGGAAGAGCTGGAGAGACTGCAAATAGCTTGAACGGAGGTATCCACCCGCGTCCCGTGTGCGGAGTGCACCCACTTTGGTACGTTTCGCATCGCCCCCGTGATCCGCGTCCGCGTCGTCCTTCGCCCGTTTGTCCACGGGTGCAAGGCATTCATTGAGAATAGACAGAAATTCGGATGCTTTGTCTTTGGAAGACGTCACCGTGTCCCCCAATGTCGCATTCGTCACGAGCTGCGCGGCGAGCTGCATATACAAGACACGCGCCATGGCGATGGCGTCCAAAAGAGCGCGAACTTCCACGCCACCCAAGCCTGCAACTTGACGGGGTGTCCAATTCGCGCGGATGCGGTGCGCGTGGTCCCGTTGAAACAGCTGTGCAAGTCGAAGCAGGCGGTCGAGCCTCGGTTCGGCGGAAGGGGAGTCCAAGTACTTCCGTTGAATGATCCCCTCGCGGACCGTGGTGTAGCAGTGACACAGTGGCGCATCCAGCCATGCCTCCGCGCGCCCTGCACACAGGGCGCGAGGGAGGGCGACCAGCAAAAAGGCGTCCACCTTTGCCATGGCGCTGGACTCGGCAAGAGTGAGGACTGTGGCCATAAGCAGCACGCGACTCGATTCGGGCAGCGCCACAACCGCGCCACCGTGGTTGCCGCCTCCGCTGGTGCCAAACGTCATCGAGGCGTTTGAAAGAAGACTAATGACATCCTGGAAGAGTGCGTGCGGCACCATTCCCTGCACCGCGCGCGTTTGGGAGGGGATGGGACTTGCAAAGACATGTTCATTGATGTAGATGTCCAGGAACCGGGACGAGCAATTGGCGACGTTCTGGCGCAAAAAGTGCTCGGGTGCAGTGCCCGCGGCCGCGTGTTGAATTAGTTCAAGCACAAACACAAACAGGGCGTGAGACCGAGTCGAGCCGACCTCTGTCGCCAATTGGGTCCACAGTTTCGACCGCATCGTCGCGGCCTGATGCCTTCCAAGTTGCTGGGTCAGAGGAATCGTGATTTCACGTAGAAAGACACTGAGTAGCGACAGGCGCTCCCACCGACCACACAACCTCGCAGCCCGCGCGCCGTCTCGGCCCTTCGCCGCATAGTCCAGCGCGGCGTCCAACAACGAAACGAGATCTTCCTCCATTGCAACAAGCCGCTGACGCCAGTGTTCCGAACTGGCCAACGAGTTGACCGCTGGCTGTCCGGGCGCCAATTGCTCCAGTTCCGAAAGCACCAGATCCAGAAAACACATGTCACTCACCGAGTCGTCCAGGCATCCATCCAGGGAGGTCGCCAGAAATCCATCACAGACACGTTGCTGGTTCTCTTGTGGCACCGCGTGGAGCAGTCGCAGATATTTCGCCAGTCGCGACCCATGCTTCCAGAAACGAATGTGAAAGTCACTCGGTTGTTTGCACGGTGACCCGGTCGCGAGCCTCAACACGCGTCGAGTCAGCGGGATTATTACACGCTCGACATCCACGGTGAGGTGTTCGTCGTGTGCCACAAACATGACTACAAAATCGTAATGATATCGCTCCAGCATGTTTTCGGGAAGAATGTCACCTTGCGCGCGGTCCCCATTCAAGTGGAGTTGGTGCAGCGCGCGCACTTGACGAGCCAGCATGCCCTCCAAGTCGAGTAGAGGCTCCGTCGTGAAGCGCGCCAGATATTTGGCACGTTGTGGCTCGATCAGATGGGCGATGTAGTACGAGAAAGGAAAGCGACTCACAAACCGAACACCCGATTGCTGACCGTCCATCTTGACCACCACGAGGTTTGACGCATTGCTTGGGGTATTGTGTGCGGGGGACCGGTCTTCGAAGCGTTTGACGAACGAGACAAGCTCACTTCCAATGGAGCGGTGGAAGAGACGGTACCATAACTCCACGAGGTGCGCGCGCTCGTCACCAGTTGGTACGTGCGCCAGATACTGCGGACTGACGAGCGCCAAAGCTGCATTGCGTTCTGCGTGGGCCAGGACCAGCACCAGACTCTGTCGCACGATTTCGCGAATTTGCGCATGCAAGCAGTTCTGAAAGGTGCCACGCAGAAGCAATTCATTTTTCGCAGTAATGGCAAGATCCAGAGTCAAGCCCGCTTTCTGGATCACAAGTTGCACGATTTCACGTGCACAGACCAGAAAGGCGGACGGTTCGGTCGTGCCTGTATGAAGAAGCGATTGGAGGATTCGGATCTTGTGCAAGTAGTACGCCGGGCCGGGTGGCAAAGGCAACTTGAGGCTGGCCAGTGCGGAGCGAAAGACAGCTTGGAAGACTTTGGCAAAATCGAGCTTCTCCATCACGCGGTGCAAATTGTGGTTCATTTCCAGCAACTGGGGTAGGTCGGGCATACCGTTGCTCTCCGAGGAGTCGATGGCGTCCACAAAGGCGTAGCGCCATCGCTTGTTGAAGTCGACCGGGACAATTTGACCCGCCATCTCGCGCGGAAGGTGCACCAAAAGAAGAATGTGTCTCCGACTAGAAGTTGCTTTGTCCAGAGGATGCGCAGAAAGTGTCTGTTCCACAATGTACTTTGCGTGCTCGACACGCTGCGCGGACGTGACAACCGGGTCACAATGGACAATTAAAAGCCGGTGGGCCTCCTTGGGCGGGGGCGACAACTGGTCACCCAAAAAGGCCACTAGTTCTTGCTGTAGGTCGTGCTCGCTGGAGAGTTGGTGCAAGTCCAGTTTGCGGGTTTGCAAGTCCGGGCATGCCGAATCGACCAGCGCGGCGGTGTCGTGATGGGGCGGAGCAAATGTCATCACAATCGTCGCACTGTTCTGGAGAGGAGGAGGACGCGGTGCCGTCACTTGAAGCATTGCACGCACAAAGGTGGGCAAATTGGAGTGGTGTTGCTCCTTGAAGTAGATTTCCTCAATGTCCACTCCATATTCCGCACGAATCCGCGGCGCCGCATTCGTGGCGGTCATCCACTGGGACGCCGCTTCCGGCGTTGCACACCACAGTAGCCGGCGAATCGCGTGCGGGAGCGACAAGGGTTCGGGCATCGACTGGACAAGGGAGAGAAGCATGTCTTTGTGAAATCCGCAGAATGCTCCACGAAGGAGACCAGGGTTGCCTTCGCGGGATCCGTTCGATTCTTCCACGTCCTGCATGCTACAGAAAGACGCCTTGGCGAACGAGTGCGCAAACGCGCCAAGACGGCGAACCGTGTCACACACGCGTTGGCTGCGGCGGTCGTCCACGAGGAGGTGTTGGCGAGTAAGCACCTGTTTCTCGAACCGGTTGAGTAGAGGGGACGCCAGTTTGGTGTACGCATCCGATTGATTGACAACCACAATGACGCGGAACTCCTTGAGGAGTGGGCACAGCACGTAGGAGTTGCCAAAGGCGAGTCGCGCATACAACTGCCCGCCATGTTCGGTGTAGTTTTGGTTCAACAAATCGTACAGCGTTTCGTAAAACCCGTTGCGGGAATGCACAAGCACCACCGTCCGGCCCTCCGCCATGCATTTCTTGATGCGTTGCAAGTTCAAGACGATTTGCAAGTCGGAGTCGTCTCGTGGAAAGTCGGAGCCAAAGACGACTTCACTGTTTTGGTGATTCACCAGTCCATTGTCGTACAGGAGCGACAGCGCGGTAGTTGCGTTGTTTTTTGTGAGGATCATGAGGTGTCGCGACTCTTGCATGGCGTGTAGGTTTTCGCGGATCAGATCCAACACGGGCATGCGTGTCAGCTCCGTGAGTTGGTGGCCCAGTTTTTGAAAGAACGTCTCAATCACGGATTCTTGGTCCACCGGCCGGCCACCAAAGTTGCGCTGGATGGAATGGACAAATTGCTGGAGGTTCAGATCCTCCGGCTCGCCCACCGCTCGCAGTTTCAGCATGTCATGGTTGATTTTTTGGACCAGTGAATAGAACTCGCGCAGACCCCAAAAGTCCGCCTGTGTCTCCCCTTGGTACTTGTGTTGCTGGTGTTCCACGACTTCATGGTACGCGCATGCCATCGCTTTCAGGTAGGGCCGCAGACTCTCGCCTTCCACGATACCGGAGGCAGTCACGGCGAGATCCGCCGCGGTCGGTGTCGGTCGGAAGAGGTGCACGGCTCGGTTCATTTTGGCGGGGTCCAGTGCCCAGTTCGAGATGCCGACAAGTGCTTGCTGACCAGGCGCTTCGTCCAAGAGTTTGTGAAGCACCTTCAGAGGCAGATGGGGGGAGTATTCTGCAAGCCCCACCTCGTCGAGCAGAACCACCACAACCGTGTTCTGCGCCTCCCGCGCAACACGACCCGCGGAACCAAATACTTGTTCAATGCCCTGACTGGTGCTTTGCGGCGAACACTGGTACGGGAACACTTCGACGGACGGTAGTCTGCGCAGAAACGCGTTGGCCGAGGCTGGGCCCCGCAAATTGCTTTGAATGAGCCGCATGGCGAGCGACTTGGACGAGCCCGGCACCCCAATCACAAAGATGGGGATTCGGTTGAGCACCGAGATCAGCATCATGAAGAGATTCTCGCGCAAGGCTTCATTCCGCGCAATGCCTACCCCGACCTTCATCTGGGACACAAAGTGGGTCTGCATGCGCTCCACTTCGACCGCAAACGACTGCGCCGACAGTTCCAGCCACCCAAGTGCCTTGCCTTCAATCACTTCGCGCTCCCGACGGTTGGTTTCCGCATCCAGCACCGCATTGCCAGCCGCAGTGGTCTCTGCGTCCGCGTCCGCCGCGTCCACCGCCGCGTCCGCCGTGACCACCGCTTCGGCGCGGCGCTGATCCAAGACGTCCAATTCCGCCGACTGTGCGTCCGCCAGTTCAATGCGACGCTGCCCGAGTCGGTGTTGGAGACCCTCCCGGCGTGTGCGGTCCAGGCGTGCATGATAACAGTATGCAATCGACAGGATGACTGCGATGCGGATGTGACGATGCGCAATGGATTGGATGTTGAGAAAGTCCTCCAGTGTCCAGCCTTCCGACTCGCCAAACTCGGACGCCAAATGCACGCCAAACCACCGAAAGATCTTGGCGCATCGATCCACGTCGCGCAACGACGCAGCCGACCGCTCGCCACCATTCTGTGCGCGCACAAACTCCTGCGCGGTACAAATGAGTTCTGCGTACAACCACACAAAGGAGTCTTTGCGAATACGGGCTTCCCATTGCATCCGATCCACGCGTGTCTGGTACGGTGCGCGCGCCTTGTCCGTCATTTCGGCCCACAGTTCAATTGTACGGGCGGACCTTTCTGCCAAATAGAGTTCCCGTGCAGTTGCCAGTCGTGTTGGATGCTTCAAATAGCGCTCAATCTTCGGCCGAATGTACAATCGCTCGGTCGCCGCATTCAGGGCACCAAAGTCATATACATGATCCATCATGGACTCTGGTAGTGGGAAGACACAATACACAAGATCCTTCATCGCAATGGAATCCGCGTTGACTGCCTTGTTGTTGTGGGCCGTGTTCTTGTGTGCCACTGTGTCCGCAAGTGCTGTGCGTCGGCGGTACGGGTTGCAGGCCGCCAACACAATAAAGTTGTCTGGCAGCGCAATTCCCTCCAACATGCGGTCGCACACAATTTCCTTGAAAAGCGCCATCGAGTTGCACGTGTTGACCTCGTCCAAAAAGACCACGAACCGTCCACCCGATCGGTGGAGACCGACCTGATAAAACTCCTTGTGTCGAGCCCACATCCAATCGAGGATCGCGCGCTCGCCCATGCCTCCATGAATGTTCAGTGTACGCATCGGCGCCTTGATGAGTGCACACATCTGGCGAATGAGGGACGATTTCCCACACCCCGTCTCCCCCATGATAATCACTGGCAGGCGCGTAACGATGCGGTTGAATATGCTCAGCATCTTGGCCATGTTGTCGACTGTCATCACGTAGCCAGGCGGCGCGTCTATTTCTTTCTCGACACGGCAATCCTCGCAGCGTTGTTCCTGAATCGCATACTTCTGTTTGAAGATGTCTCCGCGGTCCAGATCCTGCACCGTGATGACGCCTGCCAATTGGCGGATCGTGCTGCGCGCTTCGTGGTCCGGAACCACCGTCCAATCTTTCGACAGATGAATGCCAAGTTGCTGCTCCACATCTTCTTGCACGCGGCGGTTGATAAACTCGGCCGTGTGGTCCCGGTTGAGTGCAAACAAGGTGAAATTCTGGGTTCGTGACGGGTCGTCTAGTCGGGGCAGTATCACTGCGACTGGGTGGTCCGTGTCTTCCCAAGTCTTCATTTTGTCAAAGACCGCCGTCTGGGACGCGGAACCAATAAATTGCTGCCCGCGCGGCACGGCCCGCTTCGCAAAGTCGCAGGTTGTTTGGAGAAGCAGAAGCAGAAATTGATGGCGGAACCCTCGCAGTGTCGTCACCCCGCATGAGCTCACGAGCTGCCCAAACCCCTGCCAGCCTTTGTGACCCTCCAGTCCAGTGAACTGTGTATCCAGGTATTTGATGAAATTCATCACAATCGTCCAGGTTGCTTCATCCCGCTCCATCTCTTCGTCTTCACCCTCTTCGTGCACGGCGTCCATGGTTTGACGGCGAGCCTCCCTCAACGTTCGCGCGGTTCTGGATTCGGGCGTCGACACTTCCAATCCGCAGTAGCGACAAACAAGGTCGTAGCACTGAGAGGGTGTGATCGTCATGGCGGCCCAATTCATCGTTTCTCGGTACGTCGACTCGCCTTGTTTAAACCATCCCCGATCGATCGCCGTCAACAATTTGCATACGTGCAACAGCATCGCATTCTCGCGGAGGACGACCTTGGGTGTTGAGTCCTTGCGTTTACCCGCTCGGGTATACGAGAGGGTGTGGACGATCTGTGGCAACTGGGTCTCCAAAAACTGTTTGCCGATTTGCAAGGGCGCGTCAAAGCCAGGCAGAAACCGGGCCACGCGGAGCGCTTCAAACGTGGCCGGTGAATTCGCCACCTCCACGAAGTACGTGTCACGCGGATCGCGATAGTAGATCTGGCTCGATGCCTGGTCACTGAGAGTGCCCACAAACAAGAGTTGAAAGAGTGTCGTGTCCACTGTCTGTGGCACAAGATGGCCTACGTTGAGGTGCACCACAAATGAATGCGAAGGGCTGCCCTCCTTGACAGTTGGGGCGTTCAGCGCCGTGTTCAATCGACGGAGCAATGTGCCTGGACTCGTGTTCTCGCGGTATCCAATGCAGTGATAGTTGACTTTTCCACGCGTCGCATCGGCTTGTGCGTTTGCCGCGGCCTTGAGGATGAAATGGGTTTTACCACCACCATTGACCGTGCTGCGAACACACCGTGTCTGCATCGTTGGACGCGCGCTGCCAAAGATTTCCGTACATTTCTGTCGCAGCGTCTCCGGCGTCAGCGAATACACCATCACTTGGTAGGCCGACAGTGTATTGACAATGTGCTGGCCTGGTGCCCCGGCGAGTAGAAACAGGCCCGCAGCATCCTCGCTCCCAAAGTGGTCCAGCAACGATTTGAGTGTCCTGCCAAGCATCACTTGCTTTGAATAAGATAGTTTGTCCACGTTCACAAGACAAAAGATCGAATTCCCCCATCCGTTCGCCCGCGCCATAATAAACCGTCGAAGCGTGAGTTCGAGTATTTCGGACGACGTGTCGGGACTGCAAAACACAATCTCCCCGGGCTCGGGCAAACGTCCACGGCGGATAAATACAGACAGGACCATGTCAATCGTCCCCCCACTTTGCGCCACGTCCGTCGTGGTGGCGACCCAAATCGGATGATCCTCTTGCGCGTCCATGGTAAGGTTCGGCCCGGGTGGATCCCCTTTGCTACCACCACCACCCGCCGAGTCGGCGGAACCACCCGCAATCTGGCGCGTGGTGAGGAGCATATCCGCCGCGTTGGTGACGTCCTCCCCCAGTGCCGAGATTGGTCGGACATCGGACCCCGTCTTGACAAACAAAATTGCCAAGAGGCGGCCAATCGCGTCGAGGGTGCTGCCAGGTGCCGCGGGATCCACGTCCGCCACAATCGCATGGACGAGGTCGCATACCTCCCGACTTTGGAGCGTCGCGACACCCTTGGCGGTAATGGTGGCTGACGACGACACAAGATGCAACATTGTCGTGAACTTGGACGCGGCTTTGGCCAGCGCCCGCGCGCGCCGCCGCATTGGGGCAGCGTGCGATGCATCCTTGGACGGTTGCATGGATGCTTGGTCAGTCGCAGTTGCCAGTGCCATGACGCTCGCAATGGTCGTTCGTAGTATCCACAGTTCTTGCATCGTGTAGAAGTTGAGGTAGAATCGAGCTTCGCGCGCGGTTTTGACCACACGCGTCCACCGGATCAATTCCAATGCGTTGGTGGCGTAGAGGTCGTTGAGCCGACGGAGTGCCACAGAGGACACATCGTCGAATCCGACCGAGGCAACAGTTTTGCCGCGTTGGAATCCAAAGTGGCCCGCGAGACACAACGTGTGGACTTGGTTGCGAATGCGTTCGAGTACCGCCACTTGTTTCGTGAACGCAACGAGAAGTGTTTTCACACCAACCTTGGCACCGGGCTCGGCCGCCGTTTCCTCATCCAATTCCGATGAGATCTCCGTCATCATCAATTTGGCACGTAGGTCGTGGAGGTAGTCCAATCCGTGCGAGGGCTTTCCTTTCAGCGTCAAATATAGCACGTCCTCAAGGTTGGGGGATGCAACCAGCACAAATGTGCCTTTGGTATGGATGTCGACGAGGTCATAACAGTTCTTGACACCAGCGCCCTTTGTCTGTTTGTCCAGCACTTCCAGGAGGCGGTCGCCCACTTCGCGTAGGCTGTGTACATCCAGGAGACGCTCGCGGCTCACAAGCACTCGACGACCAAAGTGGGTCAAAAAGTCAATGTAGCTCGTATACCGATGTGTCTGTTCCACGTAGAGATTGCTGCACAGCGAGACACGAACCCGCTTCAGCGACTCAATCCCCGAGACGAGTTCTGGTTCGGTGATGGAGCCTAGCCCACGGGCCACTTGTAGTTTGTTGTCAAACACGTCCTGGTCGCGGAAGTGCCGAAGCCACACAACTAGCGTTGGGTTGTTGCCAAGACATGCAAGAAATGCAGCCTGTTGTAGGTTGAGCGCGGCCGCGACTGGGCGCACAGGATCCAGCAACCCACTAATGGTGGCGAGAGTGTGCCTGGCACTGCCTGTCGCGTGCCATTCCGCACGCAATCGAGCGTCCGTCGCACGTAGTCTTGACACAATGGTCTCCTCTTTGCGTCCAGGAGGCAACTGAATGGCAAACACTTCGTTGTTGACCGACCCCGACTTCTTCTTCGACTTCGTCTTGGGGGGAGTCGCCACCTCGGTCGCCAATGACTCAAACAGGTGCACAAATGCCAAAAGTTGGGGCCGCAGCTGGCTCAGTCGAGCAAAATCCGACAATCCCGCTTGGATTTGCTTGTCTGTGGCACGAGAGGATGAACTGCGACTGGAACGTGTGGGCATGTCCGCAAGAAGCAATGCGAGTTCATGCTCAAACGTTTCACAGAGTGACTGGTTTGGAGTCGCCAGCCGACCGAATGTAGATTCCAATGAGTGGACGGTAATGCTTCGTCGGCGAAAGGACTGGATGAGTTGCCGCCATCGTGTCAACGTAGTGGGTACCCAGAAGTGTTGCACGTGTTCTGCGCTCAATGGACACTGTTGTTGCTGGAACGACGTCCACTTCAAGCCGTTCGCTTCGGAGGATTGAACTTCCTTCGTGTCGGCATGTGGGGCGTGTGCCGCATCGTTGGCGGCTTGTGCGGCATGGAGGACTGCCTGGCCAGCCCGGGAATGGAACCCTTCTCCACTCCCCCACGCGTCCGGTGCACCATGCAGAAGCGCGCACAGACAGTCCAGCCATTGCAGCTCGGCCATTTGCGGTGCATTCAAGAGCTTGGTCTTTGTCTTGCCAATACCCTTGCGCCAAAGCGTGCCTGGTGGGCATGGAGGATCCCATTGACCAGAAGCGTTCACCGCTTTACGCAGGGCTGTGCCAGCGGCACCTGTCCAGGTTGCATGCTTGAACAGCGCAAGGATTGTCGACTGTTCGGTCACAGGGCGAGCCGAAAATGCGGCGGGAGGTGCAGGCCAGCTCCACACATCGGGTCCAGTGTCCGTCTTCCATAGCTCACGAAAAATCTTGGAACTGCGTAGTTGGTAGAGATGCGGAATGTCTGGATACTTGAGGAGTATCGCCGCCAATGGGGGCGGAAGTGTGTGGATGTCCTTGAGTTGGTACGTGTCCGCGGTTAACGCAGCTGTCACCGTGTCCAGTGATGTCTTGTGTGCAGCCATGTCGGTGGGCGCGGTGTAGACCAACCTATCCGACCAACCAAGGAGACAGGGTTTGAGAGCACGAGTATGAACGAGTACGTCCTCTTGCGTAACCATCAAGTACGAACCGGTCCCCGTCATTGCAGTAGCTGGTGAGAAAGTACTGGATGGCACCCAATTGGTTGTCAAACGCGTTCAACGTGGTGCGGTTGGCATCCATGTCCACTTGGGTCACTGGATCGGCGGATGCCGCAGCGAGTAGCGCCAATGTCTGCACCGGGTGGCGCAAAACGGCCCGGAGGCTGCCCAGCAAGAGACTGTGGTGATGTAGTTCGTATCCCAGCTGGCGGGCGGAAGCAAGGCAGCTGCCAATGCACAAAAAAGAAAGTAAGGGATCCCATCACAACAGTTGGTTCATCAAGTCAACCAGCCTGTCAGCCCACGCACCACTGTAGCAGGTTCTGCAACCTGGAGTGGACGAGGACTGTCTTGTTGGACGCATGGGTGGCCCACGTCCACGCGGCACACAGCGCTTCGTGGTACAAAAGAAAGGTGGGAAGATTGTGTGCCTCAACCAAGTAGCCGTGATGGGCCTCATGACTGCGTTGCACCAAACTTGCAAACAGCGCGTGCAAGAAGTGGCCGAGCACGGCGGCCGCGAAGCAGTTCTGGCGGCTCTGCGAATTCTGTCAGATCATGTTCAATGCACTCCCATGAGTCAAATCATGGGAAGAAGCAGGGCACATCTATTGAACCACATCGCACCTTTTGAGCCACCGGGAGGGTCTGCGTGATCACGTTGACGATCCACTGGGCCCGCACTGCGGAACGATCACTGTTGAAGTAGTCCGTGATGGTGGTCGACATTTTTTGAATGATCAGTTTGGCGAGAACGGGTGTTGTGGTTGTGTCGGACATATCGCCGTAATGTGCTGCCACCTGCCACAAGGTAGGAGTGAGTGAGTGAAACAACCTGGTCCACAACTTGGCAGATTGCATGTATCAATCACTTCCGTGCCGTACCTGCGCGAGCAGCGAAATGGTGTGTCGGCGATCGCCTGCGA
>Ga0209533_1000544_pt1 | contig 35782 bp, 36 predicted proteins | sample COG_04_FD_184748 | JGI IMG/M metagenome (GOLD analysis project Ga0209533, IMG submission 184748) | Pelagic Microbial community sample from North Sea - COGITO 998_met_04 (SPAdes) (version 2) | ecosystem: Environmental > Aquatic > Marine > Neritic zone/Coastal water | place: Helgoland, sampling...
GGGAACTACCTCATACACGCCGTCGCCAAACAAAAACCCCCGATCTAAGGGTGAAATTTTAGCCTGTTCAATTGGCAAGTATTTGCCATTGAGGTATGCAATATTCATTCATCTACTCTTAATGTATTGCTAAAATGTTATCAGTGAGTTGCCCCTTAAGCAAAGCTAAATCACTACTTAGACGTACTTTCTTGTAATACGCGTTGAGCCTGCTCGATACTGAACGGCTTAAAACGTAGTTTCTTACCCGGCATCATCTGCGCCAGTTTAGCGATATCCTGTGAAAATACTGAGCCAAGCTTTGGGTAGCCACCAATAGTCTGACGGTCGCACAACAAAATGATCGGCATACCATTAGCGGGAAGTTGCACCGCACCAAGACTAATGCCCTCGGATAGCATTTCACAGCTGGGAACCTCTATCGCAGGACCCTCAAGACGGTAACCCATGCGATCACTGTTTGACGAGATAACATAGTCCGTAGCAAAGAATTGGCTTATTTGCTGCTGGCTAAACTGCTCGTATTGGTAGCCAGTAACCATACGAATTTCAGCTGTATCAGTATTAAACTCACAGTGGTACTTCGCGGGAACTGAGCGCTCTGTGCAGTGTGAGTTCGATGAGCAGGAAAGAACATCACCTTTTTCAAGGGGCGTACCTAATTTAGTTAAGCCGCCAAGACTTTCTCTTACTACCGTTGAGAGGCTATTGAATATTAACGGTGCCTGAATGCCGCCAGCAACGGCTAGGTAGGCTCGACAGCCCGCGGTGGCATAACCAAAGGCGATTGTATCGCCTGCTTGAATATTATGCGTGCACCAGCTTTCAACGGTCGAATCATTGATTTTAATCGGCACGTCAGCGCCAGTGATAGCTATTTGGGTGGTCACCTGTGCTTCTAAAATAAGGCCGCCGACTAATATTTCGATACAGCCTGCATTATCGAGGTTATGGCATAGTTGGTTTGCCCAACCAAAGGAATATTGATCAAAGGCGCCGCCTGAGGTGATGCCTAAACTATGATAGCCAAAACGTCCCATGTCTTGAAGGAGGCTGTGGATCCCCGGATTTAGCACTTTAAAGCCCTTCATGTGATTTCACCGGTTAGCTTTTTATCAGACCCACCTAGTTGAATAAATTCATCGCGATCAATACTTTTGAAACGCAACTTATCACCCACTTGCATGGGACTGTGGGGCCGTTTATCGGCATTAAATAAACCTAACGGGCAAAGACCCACTAGATTCCAGCCGCCTGGGGACTGAGACGGATAAATGGCTGTTTGGCGATCAGCAATGGCTACAGCACCCTGGGGTACATTGTGTCGCGGGGTAGCTAGTCTCGGCATAGCAATACGTTCGTCTACCTCTCCTAAGTAGGCAAACCCCGGAGCAAAACCCATGGCATAGACTGTGTATTCAGTTTGCTGATGAAGTTCAATGACCTGATCAATACTGAGGCCAGAATGATCGGCTATTCGTTGTAAGTCAGGACCTGATTCAGGGCTGTAGTAAACCGGAAGTTCAACTATTCGACTCTGTTGAGGCTGATTGCTGGCTTTCCATCGGCCAATTGTGTCGCGAATTTCTTGTTCAATTTTCTGAAAGCCAATTTTTAGAGGATCGTAGATAACCAAAAGTGAATGATAGGAGGGGATTAGATCAATCAACTCCTCGCCCAATCTGATCTTAAGTGCATTGGCCGTATAGTCAATTTGGTCTGATGTTTTACGGCAGGGTCGCTCTGAAAAATAGACTATAGTGCTATTTTCGCTGGCAACAACAACCTTGGGATACCCAATACTCATGCTTTAATAATAGCGCGTATTTGGCTGATTTCAGAAACTGCCTGTGGATTGTCGCCATGAACGCAAAGACTGTCAGCATCGAGTTTTAGTGAGTTACCACTGATGGTTGTCAGTGACCCCTGATGACTCAGTTGCGATACCTGAGCGAGCATTTTTTCTTTATCTAAAATAGCCCCCGGTTGGTTGCGGGGTACCAGAGCGCCACAGTCTTGGTAAGCGCGGTCGGCAAACACTTCAAATATCAATTGAATGCCAAACATCTCAGCTTCTTGGCGATGGGTTTCTTGATCAACGGTTGCCTGTAGCATTAGGTTCGAGCAAGACGAATCGGCAACAGAGGCCATAACGGCACTTCTTAAATGGCCATTAATCATCATGTCGTTATACAGCGCGCCATGAGGTTTAACGTAGTCCAGATCTATAGCATACTGCCTGGCATTTTTTTCTAAACTGGCTATTTGATAGTTTAAGCAGGCAATCAAATCAGTAGATGTCATGGACATTGATTGACGACCAAAATTAAATTTATCGGGATAACTGGGGTGGGCGCCTACCGCCACCTGATGCTGTTTGGCCAGCACTAATGTCTGATCCATTGTCTGTGGATTACCTGCATGAAATCCGCAGGCAATATTGGCTTGGTCGATATAGGGCATCACCTGAGCTTCAGTGGCTAATTGATCACCACCTACGGCCTCTCCAAGATCACAATTCAGTAATAGATCCATGGTAGTTATGCCCAATTTTGAGGATTTAGTCGCCTAATTTTTCAGTAATAAATGCCATTAAATTTTCGGCATCAATATGTTGATTATCGCTTTCAGTTCGGTCCCGATACTCGATCTTTCCCTCATCAAGACCGCGTTCGCCAATCACCAAACGATGGGGGATACCTATCAGTTCAATATCTGCCAGCATAGAGCCCAGTCGCGCTTTTTGCTCATCCATAAATAACACATCAAAGCCGGCTTCTGTTAGCTCCGAGTACAAGGACTCACAGGTTTGTTTAACCTTATCTGATTTATGCATATTAATAGGTACTAAGGCAATCTGAAAAGGCGCTATAGCGGCAGGCCAGATAATGCCATTGTCATCATGATTCTGTTCAATCGCAGCGGCTACAATTCGGCTAACGCCAATACCATAACAGCCCATAGTCATTGCCTGCTCTTTACCCTGTTCATTCAGGATAGTGGCTTTCATTGCCTCACTGTATTTGGTGCCCAGCTGGAAGATATGACCCACTTCAATGCCGCGTTTGATTTCTAAAACACCTTTGCCGTCAGGGCTAGGGTCGCCGGCCACCACATTGCGGATATCTGCTTGAGTTTCAATGCTGCAGTCTGATTGCCAGTTCACGCCGGTTAGATGGAAGCCCTCACGATTGGCACCACAAACAAAGTCAGTTAAAGCCGCCGCACTATGATCAACAACCAGAGGAATGCCTAAGCCTACGGGACCTAATGAACCTACTGGGCAGTTAAGTTGATCTTTAATTTGTTGCTCGCTGGCAAAGGTTAATTCTGTATCCACACCCAGAATTTTTTGCGCCTTAACCTCATTTAGCTCATGGTCACCGCGCACAACCAGCGCATAGAGTGTTTTCTTATTCTCTTCACCCTCTTCATTCTCGACACTAATAATAAGCGTTTTGACGGTTTTCGACGGGTCAACTGATAGTTGCGCACAAACCTCCCCAATACTGCGACTGTTGGGCGTTGCTACTTCCTGCTTCTGTTGACTGCCTTGGTTATCTGATTGGCCTGATGGCAATGCTTCAGCTTTTTCAATATTAGCGGCAAATTCACTTTCAGTAGAGAATACGATAGCGTCTTCACCAGAATCGGCTAAAACATGGAATTCATGGGAATGACTACCGCCAATGCTACCCGTGTCAGCTAACACGGCACGAAATACCAAGCCGGTGCGCTCAAAGATATTACTGTAGGTTTGATACATCAGGTCATAGGTTTCTTGCAATGATTCACTACTACTATGAAAAGAATAGGCATCTTTCATGCAAAACTCGCGGGTACGCATGACCCCAAAGCGTGGACGGCGCTCATCGCGGAACTTAGTTTGTATTTGATAGAAATTAGCGGGTAGCTGCTTGTAGCTGCTAATTTCATTGCGCACTAAATGAGTAATAACTTCCTCATGGGTGGGCCCCAGACAAAATTCACGATCATGTCTATCGCGAATTCTTAGGAGCTCAGGACCAAATTGTCCCCAGCGTCCAGATTCTTCCCAAAGATCGGCGGGCTGAACAACCGGCATTAACAGTTCCATAGCGCCAGCTTTATCCATTTCTTGGCGCACAATATTTTCAACTTTGCGAAAAACTCGCAAGCCAAGAGGTAACCAAGAATACAGACCAGAGGCAACCTTGCGGATCATGCCCGCACGCAACATCAGTTGATGGCTGATAACTTCTGCATCTGCAGGAGATTCTTTTTGTGTGGCAATCAAATACTGGCTAGCGCGCATAATTTTTTTACACTTTTATGGAATTAAATATTCAGTGGGTTATTCTACGGTGATGCGCTGTCGGGGTACAGACCTAAGAACTAATAATGAGGCATTTTTAACAATGTTTAAATTGCATGAACGGTTGGATCAAGACTGCCTATTGGTGGGCCAGTTTGAATTGTGCTTATTGCTAATAAGTAGGGATGCAAATTACCCCTGGTTGATTTTGGTGCCAAAGCGCGAGGGTATAACAGAGATTCATCAGCTAAATGCGACCGACCGGCAGTTGTTACTAGATGAATCCTGTGTTCTGTCTCAGACCATGACCGAGCTTTTTGCGCCCGATAAACTCAATATTGCCGCCTTGGGTAATATGGTGCCTCAGCTACATATTCATCATATTGCACGCTACCATTCTGATCCCGCCTGGCCCAATCCAATATGGGGTGCGGCGAGCCCTGATGCCTATGATCCCGATATGCTCAGTGCCCGCTGTGAGAATCTTCGTCAGCGGTTGAAAAATCGAGGATTCAGGTAACAAACCTTGGGTTAAGTATAAAAAAAGTGTTTTTTCTGGGATCAAATTGGCGGATTCTGTAATTAGGCTAATCATTTAGTTGAAACCATGTCTCTGTGATGCTCGCCATAGCGCTGTGCTGATGTATAATACGTGGTTTTATTTATGGGAATGGGGCAAAGCAAAGGTCAGAAATATGCCTATATATGAATATCACTGCGAAGCCTGCGGGCACAAGCAGGAGGCTTTGCAAAAAAATAAGTGATGAGCAACTCACAGAATGCTCATCTTGCCAGCAGCCAACGTTAAAAAAAATAATTTCCGCATCAGGGTTTAGACTCAGTGGTAGCGGATGGTATGAAACCGATTTTAAGGGTTCAAAAAAGAAGAATTTAAGCAGCGACTCAAATAGCGATAGCTAGAGTTGTTAACCAGTTATAGTAAAAGCAAAGTAGTACATTATTAAAAGGATTAAAAACTAATGCAAAGAACAACCTACTGCGGCCTGGTCACCACGGCAAATCTTGATCAAGAGGTTACCCTCTACGGATGGGTAGATCGCCGTCGCGATCATGGTGGAGTCATTTTCTTGGACTTGCGAGATCGTGAGGGAATCGTTCAGGTAGTGTTTGATCCAGATGCAGGGGATTTCTTTGAGCAAGCTGATTGTGTTCGCTCGGAATATGTTCTGCAAGTGACCGGCAAAGTTAGAGCGCGTAGTGAAGCTACAGTAAATGCAAACATGGCTACCGGTAAAATTGAGGTCTATGGTACGCAGTTAGAAATTCTTAATAGTGCCACTACACCGCCATTCCAAATGGATGAGCACATTACTGTTGGTGAAGATGTTCGTCTTAAATACCGCTACATGGATTTGCGCCGAACCGAAATGCAAAACAGTCTGCGTTTTCGTTCAAAAATCACCAATTCGATTCGCAACTACCTCGATGAATTAGGTTTCTTGGATATTGAAACACCGATTATGACTCGAGCGACTCCAGAGGGTGCGCGCGATTATTTAATTCCATCGCGAACTCATCCGGGGCAATTCTTCGCTATGCCTCAGTCTCCTCAGCTGTTTAAGCAGCTACTTATGGTTGCTGGGTTTGATCGCTACTATCAGATTGCCAAATGTTTTAGAGACGAAGATCTCAGAGCGGATCGTCAGCCAGAATTTACTCAGATTGATATTGAGGCCTCTTTTATTGATGAAGAGGAAATTATGTCAGTCACTGAAACCATGATTAGCAACATATTTGCTGAGCATAAAGGCGTTACCTTTGATAAATTTCCGCGAATGACCTATGCCGATGCAATGCATCGCTTTGGTTCAGATAAACCAGATCTTAGAATTCCACTCGAACTGGTTGAGATTAAAGATCTTCTAAAAGATATCGAATTTAAAGTATTCGCTGGGCCAGCCAATGACCCTGCATGTCGTGTCACCGCGCTAAAAGTCCCCGGTGGTTCAGAAATTTCGCGTAAGAAGATTGATGATTACACGAAATTCGTCAGTATCTATGGTGCCAAAGGCTTGGCATGGATCAAAGTTAATGCCATAGAGACTGGTATTGAAGGCCTACAGTCGCCGATTATTAAGTTCTTGGGCGATGAAGTAACCATGAATATTATGCAGCGTTTGGGTGCTGAAAATGGTGATATCGTATTCTTTGGCGCTGATCAATCAAATGTGGTTTCTGAAGCCTTAGGTGCGTTGCGCTGCAAGATTGGTGAAGATCTCAATCTTTATACCTGTGACTGGGCGCCAATGTGGGTTGTCGACTTCCCGATGTTTGAAACTACCGACAGCGGTGCGCTCACGCCATTACACCATCCGTTCACTGCCCCTTCATGTGATGCTCAAGCACTTAAAGACAATCCATCAGAGGCCTTATCGCAAGCCTATGATATGGTGCTTAATGGTGTGGAGTTAGGGGGTGGATCTATTCGTATCCATGATCAAAAAATGCAAGAAGTGGTATTTGATGTATTGGGCATAGGCGAAGCTGAACAGCAGGAGAAATTTGGTTTCCTATTGGATGCTCTGCAATATGGTGCCCCACCTCATGGTGGCCTGGCGTTTGGTTTAGATCGATTAATTATGTTGATGGTAGGCGCTGATTCGATTCGCGACGTGATTGCCTTCCCTAAAACACAGTCAGCTGCCTGTTTAATGACAGACGCGCCTGGCACCGTTGAGGCAGCGCAATTACGAGATCTCAATATAAAGCTAAGAAATAAAGAGAATCAAGCTAGCTAAAAGCTAGTAGTTTGGAGATAGGATATGGCAGGTCATAGTAAATGGGCCAATATTAAGCACCGCAAAGCAGCTCAGGATGCAAAGCGTGGCAAAGTATTTACCAAGTTAATTCGTGAATTGGTTGTTGCGGCAAAAGCTGGTGGTCCAAACCCTGAGGACAATCCTCGGCTGAGAGCAGGGGTGGATAAGGCCCTTGGCGCTAATATGAAGCGCGACACAATTGATAAGGCCATTGCACGGGGTGCTGGCGCAGGTGAGGGTGAGAATTATGACGAAATCACCTATGAAGGCTATGCGCCGGGTGGCGTTGCTGTTTTAGTTGAATGTATGACTGACAACCGCAACAGAACAGTAGGTGAGGTTCGTCATGCATTTGCAAAACGTGGCGGTAATCTAGGAACTGACGGTTCAGTTGCCTATCTGTTTAACAGAATTGGCCAGATTAGCTATGGCCCAGAGGTTGATGAAGACGCGCTTATGGATGTAGCGCTGGAGTCAGGCGCTGAAGATATTAAGGCACATGATGATGAGTCGTTGGATGTTGAGACATCATTTGAAGATTTTTTGCAGGTTAAAGACGCCCTAGTTGCTGCTGGATTTACTCCAGCGCATGCTGAGGTTACTATGATTGCAGACATCGACGTGCCATTGGATAAGGATGCCGCTGAGAAATTATTAGCAATGATTGATAGCTTAGAAGATTTGGATGATGTACAAAACGTATACACCAATGCTGATATTTCCGGTGAAATAATGGAGCAGCTTGCATAGCTGCAATTTAATATAACAATAAACTTAAACGAGTAATCACAAAGGGGCAACAAAAGATGAAAGTTATTAAAAAAACCAAAGACTACGTAGTTTATCAAAAATCCTCAGGCCGATATGCGGTTAAGGGTGCTGATAAAAATTGGGTAAATGCTGATGAAAAAGTTAAAATTTTATTAGTAGAAAAACTAATTAAGGCATTTGTTCCGCCTGCGCCTGCTCCACAAGAGCCTGAGCCAGAAGCGGTTGCAGCGCCAGTAGAAGAAGCGCCAGTAGTAGAGGCTCCTGTTGAAGAGGCCCCTGCAGAGGAAGCACCAGTAGCTGAAGCACCTGCCGAAGAGGCTCCTGCAGAGGAAGCACCAGTAGCAGAAGCACCTACCGAAGAGGCTCCTGCAGAGGAAGCACCAGTAGCAGAAGCGCCTGCTGAAGAGGCTCCTGCAGAGGAAGCACCAAAGCCAAAAGCAAAGGCCAAGGCCAAGGCAGCTCCAAAGGCGAAAGCTAAAGCTGCACCTAAAGCAAAAGCTAAGGCTGCTCCAAAAGCTAAAGCCAAGGCAGCGCCAAAAGCTAAAGCCAAGGCAAAAGCCGCTCCAAAGAAAGATTAACCTTAGGTTAAGCGCTCTTTTGAGTAAAAAGCCTCCACTCACACTGGGGGCTTTTTTGTGGTTGACTCAAACAGCGTAGATTGCAACACTAAAGCAATAACTACTGATAAAAGTGCAAATGATAAGAATTATAGGAATAGATCCAGGATCACGGCGAACCGGCTATGGGATTGTTGATATGACCGGTGCCAAGATGAATTACGTGACCAGTGGGATTATTCGCATGCCAAAGGGCACATTGCCCGAAAGGTTACAGCTTATTTTTGATGGTCTCAGTCAGTTAATTGAAGAATATAAGCCTCAGGTTATGGGTATTGAGGATGTCTTTGTTGCTCGCAATCCCAGCTCGGCACTTAAGCTGGGTCAGGCGAGAGGTGCGGCAATTTTGTCGGGCACAAATGCTCAATTGCCGGTTTCAGAATATTCTCCTCGAAGTATTAAGTTAGCCGTTGTAGGCACCGGTGCTGCCGATAAGAAGCAGGTGCAGATGATGGTGACCTCATTGCTTAAGTTGCCAGGTGAACCCTCTGAAGACGCCGCAGATGCGCTGGCGGTGGCAATTTGTCATGGGCATAGTATGCGCACGCAAAACATCATGGCGGGGGCTGGCGTAAAAGGCTATTCTCGCGGTAGGCTAAAATAAACTAATAAAACACTTAAAAGGGTAGATCGACTATGATCGGACGACTTAAGGGACAGGTTCTAAGCAAGCAAGCGCCGGATTTATTACTAGATGTACAGGGCGTGGGCTATGAATTGCTAGTCCCATTAAATACGTTTTTTGATATACCCGATGTTGGACAGGTGGTAACCCTGCATACTCATTTTGTGGTGCGTGAAGATGCACAGCAACTATATGGTTTCGCTCAAATAGAAGAAAGAACATTATTTAGACAGCTTATTAAAGTGAATGGTGTGGGACCGAAAATGGCCTTAGCCATATTGTCGGGCATGTCTGTTGCAGAATTCGCGCGCTGTGTGCAAAAAGACGAAGTAGCCACTCTGGTGAAAATTCCAGGGGTAGGTAAAAAGACTGCTGAGCGGCTATTGATTGAAATGCGCGATAAAATCACCCAGATTGTCGGTGATATCTCTGTTGATACCTCAAAGCCCGTGGCAGAAGATATTAGTTTAGAGGCAGAAAGCGCTCTGATCGCGCTGGGATATCGACCTCAGGATGCGGCAAAAATGGTTAATCGTGTTGCCGGTGATCATATTACCAATGCTGAGCAATTGATCCGTGCAGCATTAAAATCTATGGTGTAAATAGGGTGCCTATTAGTCATTTCACTAGTGTAAATTTACCCTCAGACCTGTATCCTTGTGCTAATACTTTAGGCAGTGACTAATGATTGAACCCGATCGACTTATTTCAGCAGTCCCAACCTCCACTGAGGAGCGTTTTGATCGTGCCCTGCGGCCAATAACCCTAGCTGACTATGTGGGTCAGCCAGTGGTTAAAGAGCAGTTGAAAATCTTTATTGAGGCAGCTCGCAAGCGCAATGAGCCACTTGATCACTGTTTGGTTTTTGGGCCTCCAGGTCTGGGTAAAACAACTCTTGCCCATATTATTGCCAACGAGATGGAAGTTGATCTTAAAACCACCTCTGGCCCTGTGTTAGAAAAAGCCGGCGACCTAGCTGCACTGCTTACTAACCTTGAAGAAGGCGATGTGTTATTTATCGATGAGATTCATCGCTTAAGCCCCGTGGTTGAAGAAATACTCTATCCAGCACTCGAAGATTATCAGCTTGATATTGTGATCGGCGAGGGCCCGGCTGCGCGCTCAATCAAACTGGATTTACCGCCATTTACTCTGGTGGGTGCCACCACAAGAGCGGGGCTGTTGACTTCGCCCCTGCGCGATAGGTTCGGAATTGTTCAGCGACTAGAGTTTTATTCGATCGACGATCTAGCAAAGATCGTTTCTCGTGCCGGCGATATACTCAATGTGCCCATAGATGCCGCAGGTGCAAAAGAAATTGCCTGCCGATCAAGAGGTACCCCAAGAATTGCCAACCGCCTGCTTAGACGAGTCAGAGACTATGCTGAGGTAAAAGCGGATGGCAAGGTGACCTCTGAAGTTGCTGATGCAGCACTCAATATGCTGAATGTAGATAAAAATGGCTTTGATCATTTAGATAGAAGACTATTACTGACCCTGATGGAAAAATTTGATGGTGGCCCAGCAGGAGTAGACAGTCTTGCCGCGGCTATTAGCGAAGAGCGCGGAACCATTGAAGATGTTCTTGAACCCTATTTAATTCAACAGGGTTTTTTAATGAGAACCTCCAGAGGTCGTGTCGCTACCCGCATGGCTTATGAGCATTTTGGCCTACCCAGCCCCAAGCGCCTGCAAGAACAGCTCGATGGATTGAGTGAATAAGATGTCGTCGGTGTTTAATCATCAGGTCAGAGTCTATGTTGAGGATACCGATGCCGGTGGTATTGTGTTCTATGCCAACTATCTTAAATATATGGAAAGAGCGCGCACAGAATTTTTAAGGAGCCTGGGTTATAACAAACCGGCTCTGTTTGATAGCCTACAGTTTGTTGTTCGCAGTGTTGAATTGGTTTATCAAAAGCCAGCAGTGTTAGATGACCTGCTCGATGTTTCTGCAGGTTTAAGCAAACTATCAAAGGCAAGTTTTGAAATGCATCAAAATGTTTCTCGCGATGGGGGTATTTTGGTCGAAGGCAAGGTCAAAGTTGCCTGTATAAACAGTGAAACGAAACGCCCATTGGCAATGCCAAAAGAAATATATGCCACATTAAGTAACTATAATTAAGGTTGGAGCCGCTATTGTGAGTGAAGAAAATCTATCAATATTATCGCTAATTCTCAATGCCAGTGTGTTAGTTCAACTGGTGATGTTGCTGCTATTTATTGCTTCGGTTATATCATGGATTATGATTGTTCAGCGCGGCATATACTTACGCAATGCTGAGAATGGTTTTAAGCATTTTGAAGATACCTTCTGGTCCGGCGTCGACCTAAATAATCTTTACCATGAATTATCCCAAGAGGCTCAAGAAAATGGTGGCAATCAGGGTATAGAGAATGTATTCCGTGCCGGGTTTAGAGAGTTTACGCGCTTGACCGATGGCCAGAGTGCAGACCCAGAAGCGGTTATGGAAGGAACAGACCGCGCTATGCGAGTGGCACTCTCAAGAGAAGAGGAAGCGTTGAGTACACATTTACCTTTTCTTGCCAGCGTAGCCTCAGTCAGTCCTTACATAGGGCTATTTGGCACGGTATGGGGAATTATGAATTCCTTTAGAGGGTTGGCTATGGTTCAGCAGGCAACACTGGCTACTGTGGCTCCTGGGATATCAGAAGCGTTAATTGCAACTGCTATGGGACTGTTTGCCGCCATTCCAGCGGTACTTGCTTACAACCGATATGCGGCGCAAGTTGAAACCATGAATGCAAGTTATGAAACATTTGCTGAAGAGTTTTCAAGTATTTTACATCGTCAGGTTTATTCTAAATAAGGCAAATCGAGAGAATTCCTAGAGTGAAAAATAAACGAACAAAACGCAAGCTAGTCGCCGAAATCAATGTGGTTCCTTACATTGATGTCATGCTGGTTTTGTTGGTTGTATTTATGATTACCGCGCCACTGTTGATGCAGGGCGTGAAAGTTGAATTGCCAGCGGCAAATTCAGCACCTCTAGACAATCAAAAGCAGGATCCGTTAATTATTTCCATCAAGTCTGATGGTACCTATTGGATTGATGAAAACGGTACTAATATCGCCAATAGCCTATCATTTATTAAAGATAGAGTTGCAAAAGTACTGCGCCAAAAACCTAATACACCGGTGTTAGTATGGGGAGATACCGCGGTTGATTATGGATCAGTTGTGGATCTGATGAGTCAGCTTCAAATAGCCGGCGCACCCTCGGTTGGATTAGTTACAGAGCCCTCAGCATCACAATGATTGGCTGGCGCTCGGGCTATATAACCGCGGTTATATGCAGTATAGGGCTGCATCTATTGGTGGTGGCAGCATTTTTGATTGATTGGCCATCAGAAAGTAAAGATATTGTGGTTCAGCCGAAGTTTATTCAGGCTGAATTAATTCAGCTTAAGCCCAAGGAAAAGCCTAAGAAAAAGGCCAGCAATTCCAAGGCTAAAGAGCTAGCGGCAAAGCGTCGCGAAGCGGACAGGCAAAAAGCTGCTCAGAAGCGTCTTGAGCAACAGCGTATTTCTGAGCGAGAAGCTAAGCGCCTTGAAAAGCTCCGCCAGCAAGAAGCAATCCGCCAAAAGCGTGAACAGAGGCAGCGCGAATTAGAGCAAGAGCGTGCGCGAAAACAGGCGGCATTAGATGAAAAATTGCGTCAAGAGCAAGCAGCTGAAATCGCTGAGCAAGAAAAGCAGTCTGCCAGTAGTTATATACAGATAATACAGGGTCGCTTAAGTCAAAGTTGGAGTCGACCTCCAAGTGCTAGACTGGGTATGCAAACATTAATTGAACTAAAACTAGTGCCTACAGGTCGAATAGTGGGTGTAAAAATCTTGCAATCCAGTGGTGATGTTGCATTTGATCGCTCAGTAGAGCAGGCGGCCTTCAAGGCAGCGCCTTTCTCTGAGTTGCAGTCGATGGAGCCACGAATTTTTGAGCAGTATTTTAGATCAGTAAAAGTGTTATTTAATCCAGAAGATTTACGGCTTTAAACAGCCACAGCGGAGACCAGTGAAGTGAGATATTTTAGGCAGTGTTATTTTCTAATGTTAGCAACATTTTTTGCTAGCAGTGCCTCTGCTGAGTTGGTGATAAAGGTAACGGAAGGCAATGACCAGCCAACTGTGATTGCCTTATCGCCGTTTAATCTCAATGGTATTAAAATCAATGAAAATATCTCTGACATTGTGGCGGCTGATTTGCGTCGTAGTGGTCTGTTTAGGCTGACGCCCCAGAGAGATATGTTGGCATTTCCTTCTCAATCTTCAGGTGTCTACTTTAGAGATTGGCGGTTACTGGGTGCAGAATATTTGGTGGTAGGTTCGCTTTCGGTTATGCCTGATCGGCGCTATGAACTTGAATTCAGCTTGCTGAGCATTAATTCTCAACGCATACAATTCACCCATAAGGTGCGCTCTCCTGCATCGGAGATGCGTGATCTGGCCCATGCAGTGAGTGACAAAATCTATCAAGCAATCACCGGTATAAGGGGTGCCTTTGCTACCCGTTTAGCCTATGTGTCGGTGATACGTGAGGGCGATGATTTCACCTACAGGCTACAGGTTGCTGATGCTGATGGTGCCAGAGAGAGCCTGATGCTTGAATCAAAACAGCCTATTATGTCGCCTACCTGGGCGCCAAGTGGAAACGAGTTGGCCTATGTGTCCTTTGAAACAGGACGACCCGCTATCTTCAGACAGAATTTATTGACCGCAGAGCGTCAACAGCTAACCAGTTTTAAAGGGCTTAATGGAGCGCCCTCCTGGTCGCCCGATGGAACTAAACTGGCTATTGTGCTGTCCAAAGACGGTAACCCAGAGATTTATACTCTTGATTTAAATACCAATAAATTGGTTCGTTTAACCCGTCATTTTGCGATTGATACCGAACCCACCTGGATGCCAGATGGTAAACATATTTTATTTACCTCTGATCGCGGTGGTTCACCACAGATATATAAACTTAAATTATCTGACAAGACGGTAAAGCGAGTGACCTTTAAGGGTAATTACAATGCACGACCCAATATAGCCCCCGATGGTCGGACAGTAGCGATGGTTCACCGCTCATCCGATCTGTTCCATATCGCCGCACTGGATCTTAAAACCGGGCGATTACTTGAATTAACTGAAACCACGTTAGATGAATCCCCCTCTCTAGCACCCAACGGGGCCATGCTAATGTACGCAACAAAGTATGATAATAAAGGTATACTTGCTGCGGTTTCTATTGATGCTGGTGTAAAATATAACCTCCCAGCTAAACGAGGTGATGTAAGAGAGCCGGCTTGGTCCCCTTACTTGCGATAAAAAACAATTTTTTAACCTATAGCGTTACTCAAAGGAGTTAACAATCATGAAAACCCGCATAAACCTATATGCATCTTTACTTTCACTTGCCATTTTAACGGGCTGTAGTTCAGCACCTGTTTACGATAACGATACCACTGAGATTGACAACGCGGCAGTTAAAACTGCACAGGTTGGATCAGCGGATGTTGAAATTGTTCCAGTGATTAGTGATTTGGCAACTGTCTTTTATTTCGACTTTGATAAGGCGCTTTTGAACGCTGAATCTCGTGGGGCACTGCTTGAGCATGCAGCAATTCTTAAGGGAAATTCACGCGCAGTAAGACTTGAAGGTCATGCTGATGAGCGTGGTACTCGTGAGTACAATATTGCATTGGGTGAGCGACGTGCGGCAGCAGCTAAAGAGTTCTTGGTTCTGCAAGGTGTTGCCGGTGACAGAATCGAAGTGATTAGCTTCGGCGAAGAACGTGCAGCAGCCTTTGGTAGTGATGACGAAGCATGGCGCCTCAATCGTCGCGTTGAGCTTAAGTAGACACAACAAAATGCTATATAATAGGTGGCGGAGATTATCCGCTACCTACTTTTAGCCTGAGTTTAAAAAACCTATGAAGCCAATTTTAGTGACTTTGTCCTCTGCACTGTTGTCGTCGAGTTTGATGGCCCAGCCACTCTCACCAGTGGTTGACCTCAATAGCTCGTCGAACCCTAATGATCGACCCAAACCCAGTGCGGAAAGTCTCCAACGCGCTGAACAGTTCTATCAGATTCAGGTTTTAAAAGACGAAGTCAGAACACTGCGTGGCACAGTTGAGGAACTCAGCTATCAGCTTCAGCAAATCAAGCAGCTGCAAATGGATGATTACCTAGATCTAGATCGCCGCTTGATTGCTCTGAGTCAATCAAATCCAAATTCTGGCTTGACCGCTCAGCAAAGTTCACAAACAGTCGATAGTCAGAAATTATTGCAAGCAACTCCGAATACTCAATTACCTGTTGAGGAAGCACCCGCTATTCTGGCAACCGCAGAAAATATGGAGGCAGATTATTTAGCGGCCAGTCTGCTTTTAAAAGAAAGAGATTTTGAGGGTGCTATCGAAGCCTTTAAACGTCATATTCTTCAGTTTCCTGAAAGCCCTTATTCGGCCAACGCGCATTATTGGTTAGGAGAGGTCTATGAGTTTCAGGGCAGTCAAGATTTAGCGTTGGATTCTTTTCATGCCGTGGTTGATAACTATGCCAGCCACAACAAGGCTATGGATGCGCGTTACAAGCTAGGTAAGCTATATTTTAAGCAAGGTGACAAGGATAAAGCCCTTGTATTCCTTCAACAGGCGGCAAGCACTGATGGTGGTGCTGGCGCTAAAGCCAAGGCATATATAAAGGCTAAGGGTCTTTAAAGACCTCTACAGCTATTTAAGTGTATCCTCATGAATAATGATTCTCTGCGTATCACCGAAATATTTCATTCTCTGCAAGGTGAAACATCCACTACGGGTTTTCCCACGGTATTTGTTCGTTTAACTGGTTGTCCGTTGCGCTGTGTTTACTGTGATACGGCCTACGCTTTTGAGGGCGGTCAAAAAATGTCTTTTGATGAGATTTTTGCATCGGTAAGCCAGCATCAAGCCAAGTTTGTCACTGTGACTGGCGGCGAGCCATTAGCCCAGCCTCAATGTATTCCATTGCTAGAGCAGTTATGTGATCAAGGTTATCGGGTGTCATTAGAAACCAGTGGTGCGTTGTCTACCGAAGAAGTGGATTCTCGAGTGGTAAAAATTGTTGATTTTAAAACTCCAGCATCCGGCGAGATGAGCCGTAATCACTATGAAAATGTTAATTATCTAAATTCCCAGGATGAGGTCAAATTTGTTATCTGTGATCGCCAAGACTATGACTGGTGTTGCTTGCAGATTGACCACCTACGGCTCCGTGAAACAGGTGTCGATATCCTTTTCTCTCCAAGTCAGGGGCAGTTGTTACCCAAAGAGTTGGCTGGTTGGATCCTCGAGGACAGGATCAATGTTCGAATGCAGCTACAGACCCATAAAATTATTTGGGGCGATGAGCCAGGGCGTTAGGAATGACAAAAAAAGCAGTTATTTTAGTTTCAGGCGGTCTTGATTCCTCTACCGTGCTAGCCATGGCTAAACAGCAGGGTTTTGATTGCTATACCCTTAGCTTCGACTATGGGCAGCGGCATAGATCAGAACTGTTTGCTGCAGCCAAAGTGTCAGAGGCAATGCAGGTTGAGGCACACAAGGTTGTCAGTTTAGATCTGGGGACAATTGGCGGTTCGGCTTTGACCGATACCAATATTGACGTGCCAGAGTACGAGACAACGGGTATTCCAGTGACCTATGTGCCCGCCAGAAATACGGTATTTCTTTCTATTGCATTGGGCTGGGCAGAGGTGCTGGGTGCCAATGATATTTTTGTGGGTGTTAATGCGGTGGATTACTCGGGTTATCCAGATTGTCGCCCAGATTATATTAATGCCTTTGAGCAGATGGCAAACCTGGCCACCAAAGCTGGTGTGGAAGGTAATAAACTCAATGTTCATGCCCCATTAATAGATATGACTAAGGGTCAGATTATTCAAGCAGGACTAAAAATTGGGGTTGATTACACTGTCACTGTTTCCTGTTATCAGGCTGATGAAGAGGGTGCTGCCTGTGGTGTTTGTGATAGCTGTAGACTCAGAAAACAGGGATTTATCGACGCAGGGCTAAAAGATCCTACAAGATATAAAAATAGTGCTTGAATTTATCCTGCTGGTGAGTATTATACGCACCTCTTTTGAGGGCCGTTAGCTCAGTTGGTAGAGCAGTTGGCTTTTAACCAATTGGTCCCGCGTTCGAGTCGCGGACGGCCCACCATTTTCCTCAAGAGATACAGTCGAAGTAATCACTAACCTAATCCCCTCCACATAAGTCTCTGCATAAGTCTCTAGGGGTTTTACGTATTTTTTTCACAGGTCTCTCGTTTTTTTATCTTTTACTGGGATTAATTCCTTAACGCTATGACTTTCATTGCTTTGCAGTAGTGGTTCAGTTGTTGGATAATGGGTCGATTAATAATGATAGACCGATTAATCATGGACTTGGTCATTGCCTAGAGCATAAATACTATGAATAAACTTGATAACCACACCTACAGACTAATTATTCATTGCCCGGACAAGGTGGGCATTGTGGCGGCAGTGAGCCAGTTTATTGCTGATCATAATGGTTGGTTGTTGGAATCAAATTACCATGCCGATCCTGACAGTGATTGGTTTTTTATGCGCAATGAATTAAAAGCCAGTTCTTTATCCATTAGCTTGGACGAGTTTCGAGAAAAGTTTTCAGAACTAGCGGCGAGCTATGATATGCGTTGGGCGATTTACGATTCTAAACAGCCGCAAAAAGTAGTCCTTTTGGCCAGTCATGCTTCCCATTGTTTGGCCGACTTGCTTCATCGCTGGCACAGTGGTGAGCTCGATTGCGAGATTAGCTGTGTGATTTCAAATCACGAAAATTTGCGATCAATGGTTGAATGGCACAATATTCCCTTTAAATATGTACCTGTAGATCGCAATGATAAGGCGCCTGCCTTTGCCGAAATGGAAACTATAATTGATTCCTATAACGCCGATACCGTGGTTTTAGCCCGCTATATGCAAATTATTCCACCGCAAATGTGCGCCAAATACAAAGGCAGTATGATTAATATCCATCATAGCTTCTTGCCCTCATTTATTGGTGCCAATCCCTATGCGAAAGCCTACGAACGCGGGGTTAAGCTTGTGGGTGCAACCAGTCATTATGTGACTGAAGACCTAGATGAAGGGCCGATTATTGATCAGGATGTGGTGCGAGTGGGTCACAGTCATAGTGAAGATGACTTGGTTCGATTAGGGCGTGATGTTGAAACCTTGGTTTTGGCGAGAGCGCTGCGCAATCATCTTGAGAATAGAGTGATTGTCCATGGTCATAAAACTGTCGTGTTTGAGCAGTAAGTATCAGCGCAGGCTGTGTTTAGTCGACAGCCCGCGCCTTGTGCATAGATTTAGTATTCTGAGTTAACCACTACCACATCAACATCCAATGCTGAGATTACGCGTTCGGCAGTATTGCCGCGTCGGGTTTTAGTTAGACCGGTTTGACCCAAAGTTCCGATGATGACTACATCGGCATCAATTTGTTTAGATACCTTAGAAATCACCTCATCGGTATAGCCTTTTACGACATGGGTTTTACTCTGTTCTAGACCTGTGTGCTTGGCAAGTCGCCCACGGTCTGGATAAAGAAGAGAATCGATGTAGGCATTGACCACATGAAAGTCAGCATCATAACTCTCGGCTAGTTTCATGCCTCGTTCCAAAATATTTTTATTTAAAATTTCCTGATTAATTCTCGACGCCTGAAAGTTAACTGCCGCCAACACAACTTTTCGCTGTGGTTTGGCTTCGTCGCGCACCAAAACAACTGGGCAGTTGGCTTCTTTAAGCAGTTCCCACTTGGATTCTGCGAAAATAAAGCGACTGCTTTTAATAGGTTTACCTGCGCGAATCATAATTCTAGTTGCACCAAAATGTTTGGCTGAAGCCATAATTGAACCCTGCCAATCATTGGACCATGAGACTTCAATTCTATATTTCAGGCCTGCATCTCTTAAGGGCTTGTGGATTTTCTGTTCAAACCAATCGGTATCCCGATAAATACTAGGATTTCTTGCATCCAGATTAACGGTATTACTGTCCACCGCAACAAAGACGCAGATTTCTGGGCGAGGAGACATGAGTTGCGATGTAATTAGGGCGCGATCAAGGGCAACCTGCCTGTCCAGGGTTGGGTTCACAACAACAAATACTTTTTCTTGATATGACATTTTTTATCCTCGCTTATAAATGCGTTAAATCACTGTGCTCGCCATACATGCAGTGCATGTCTATAGCCGATATTATGAATTGTGCGCATGTTACGAGAAATTACACTAAAAATGTTCATTTTTGGTTATGGTTTTTATTGATAACCTCTATACCATTTTAGTTATTACCCCTGTTAATCATGGTTATGGATTTAAAATTTAAATTTGTAGTAACAGAATAGCCGCATAAAACGTATAATTGCGCTTTTTAGGCACTGCTAGTTTGCTTGAATTTTTTAAAATAACCCTTGGATAAAAAATGACGATTAGAACCAGAATTGCTCCATCGCCAACCGGTGATCCTCACGTGGGTACGGCCTATGTGGCGCTGTTTAATATGGTGTTTGCCCGCAGTCAGGGGGGGCAGTTTTTACTGCGTATTGAGGACACCGATCAGACCAGATCGACGCCAGAGTCTGAGCAGGCTATTTTAGATGCCCTTTCATGGTTAGGCCTCAACTGGGATGAGGGCCCAGATGTCGGTGGCAACAAGGGCCCCTATCGTCAAAGCGAACGCTCAGATATCTATGCCAAATACGCCAATGAGCTTATTGAAAAAGGCTATGCTTTTCGGTGTTTTTGTACGCCTAAGAGGCTTGATGAACTTCGTGCTAGTCAGATGCAGGAAAAAAAGCCCCTAGGCTATGACGGTCACTGTGAAAACCTTTCCGAAGATGAGATTGCCGAGCGTCTTGCCAATAATGAGCCCTATGTAGTGAGAATGAAGGTTCCTCGAGAAGGGCAGTGCACCTTTAATGATATGTTGCGCGGTGAGATTAGTATCGATTGGGCGCAGGTTGATATGCAAATACTGCTAAAAGCCGATGGTATGCCTACCTATCACCTAGCCAACGTGGTGGACGACCATCTCATGGAGATTAGCCATGTGATTCGAGGTGAAGAGTGGATTAACTCAGCACCCAAACATATTTTGCTTTATCAATATTTTGGTTGGGAGTTACCGGTATTCTGTCATTTGCCACTATTGCGCAATGTGGATAAAAGTAAACTTTCCAAACGCAAGAATCCCACCAGTATTCTTTACTACCAACGCATGGGCTATTTGCCTGAAGCGCTGCTGAATTATTTGGGTCGAATGGGCTGGTCCATGCCTGATGAGCGAGAGAAATTCACTCTTGATGAAATGATGGCAGAGTTTGATATCCAAAGAGTTTCTTTGGGTGGCCCGGTATTCGATGTTGAAAAATTGAGTTGGCTTAATGGTCTGTGGATTCGCGAAGAGTTAACTGATGAGCAGTTGGCGGATCGACTGCATCAATGGGCGCTTAATCGCGAAACATTGTTACAGTTTTTACCTTTCGCCAAACAGCGTATGGAAACCTTTTCAGATATAGCCCCGCTGGGTAGTTATTTGGTATCTGGAATGTTGCCTATAACCGCTAAGGATCTTCAGTCTGTAGGAATGGAAGATGACCAGTTACTCGAAGTCTTGCAGTTTGCCCTGTGGCGACTTGAAGCCATACAGCAATGGCAGAGAGATAATATATTCGAGGCACTTAAGGGTACCGCGGATGCCATGGATATTAAGCTCAAGCCTTTCTTAGCGCCGTTGTTTATCGCTATCGCGGGCAGTAGCTCTTCTATATCGGTAATGGACTCTATGGCGCTGTTAGGCGCAGATATGTCCAGAGCTAGGCTGCGCTTTGCCATTGATTTGCTGGGCGGTATCGGCAAGAAGAAACTCAAGAAAATGGAAAAGGCTTATCAGCAGTTAAATTAATTAAGTCTTAGGGAGTCGATTACTGATTAAGCTTGACTTGATCGCACCTGATCCCTATTATTCGCCATCCAATTTTGGGGCTATAGCTCAGCTGGGAGAGCGCAACACTGGCAGTGTTGAGGTCAGCGGTTCGATCCCGCTTAGCTCCACCATTTTTTATCCCCTGCACCCAGTGCGGGGGTTTTTGGTTTAGGATCATTGTTGATGAGAGCTTAGCTTCCAGCAAGCAGATTCAACTGTCGTTAATACAGCATCATAGGAGAAGTTCATTGATTAAGCCTCATGGCTCAGAAAGCCTTAATCCTCGTCTTGTAAGTGCCGAGCGTGCGCAACAGTTACTAAGCGAAGCAGAATCATTACCAAACTTGGTTTTAAACTCAGCCGCTGCAGCTAATGCGGTTATGTTAGGTGCAGGTTATTTTAATCCCTTAGCCGGCTATATGAACCTTGCTGATGCGATCAGTGTTTCTGAAAGCTTACACACGAAAGAGGGTCTTTTCTGGCCTGTTCCTGTATTAAACCTTGTAGAAGATATTCAGGGCATTGAGGGCGCTCAGAAAATAGCCCTACGCGATCCTAATACCGAAGGCAATCCAGTGATGGCAGTGATGACGGTTGATGCCATAGAAGCTGTGACTGATGCCCAAATAACCAGCATGGTTGAGGCTATTTTTGGTACTACAGACCCAGAGCATCCCGGAGTAGCCACCTTTACAAACCTAGGTCGCTATGTGGTTTCAGGTGATATTGAAGTACTTAGTTTGAGCTACTTCCAAGCGGACTTCCCCGATACATTTAGAACAGCCACAGAAATTCGCAATGAAATTGCTGAGCGCGGCTGGGAAAAAGTAGTGGCTTTCCAAACCCGTAACCCCATGCACCGTGCCCATGAAGAGCTATGCCGCATGGCAATGGAGCGCTTGAATGCCGATGGAGTAGTGATTCATATGCTTCTCGGTAAACTTAAGCCCGGTGATATCCCTGCATCAGTTCGCGACAACTGCATTCGGAAGATGGTTGATCTTTATTTTCCTGAGAATTCGGTCATGGTTACCGGCTACGGCTTTGATATGCTTTATGCGGGCCCAAGAGAAGCGGTACTGCACGCAGTGTTCCGTCAGAATATGGGTGCAACCCACCTAATTGTTGGCCGTGACCACGCCGGAGTAGGAGACTATTACGGTGCCTTTGATGCACAGACGATTTTTGATGAAAAGGTGCCAGAGGGCGCCCTTGAAATTGAGATATTTAACGCTGATCACACTGCATTCTCGAAAAAACTCGGTCGCGTAGTGATGATGAATGAAGCTGAAGATCACAGTAAAGATGATTTTATTTTGTTATCGGGCACTAAGGTGCGTCAGATGTTGGGTGAGGGCATTGCGCCACCGCCTGAATTTTCAAGACCAGAAGTGGCCCAGATTCTTATGGATTACTATCAAATCCAGAGCGACTAAGGCTATCCAATCCACAACGACTCAGTCGTTGCAAAGGGATTAATCATTAGGCAGGTAGTTTTAGCGAACTACCTGCTTTTTTGTTTTAAATGGAGTTTCTCGAGTTTTCTATGCAGTTTAAAGCATTTTAAGGGGGTTTTAGTGGTTTAAGCCTGTTTGAGAGTGCAATTTTACGGCGAAACCTGTATGCTTCGCGCCCTGTGAAACACCAACAAAACACTACTCAACTTGCCAATACTGTCGAAGTTTGACAATAACTCTAAAGTAAAAAATTTATGTCCTTTAAAGAACTCGGTTTATCCGCGCCAATCTTAAAAGCTGTAACCGCTCAAGGCTACAGTGAACCATCACCTATCCAAGCCAAAGCAATTCCTGCTGTACTTGAGGGTCATGACCTAATGGCAGCCGCTCAAACCGGTACTGGTAAAACGGCAGGCTTTACTCTGCCTATTCTAGAGCGCTTAAGTGGTGGACGTCGCGCAGGCGCCAACCAAGCACGATGCTTAATACTGACACCCACGCGAGAGTTAGCCGCACAGGTTGGAGAAAGTGTCGCTACTTACTCCAAACATCTTTCATTAACTTCAGCCGTTGTATTTGGCGGAGTGAAGATCAATCCACAGATGATGAAGCTGAGAAAGGGTGTTGATATTCTTGTAGCAACGCCGGGTCGACTAATGGATTTACATAGTCAAAATGCTGTGAGATTTGATCATCTACAGGTTTTAGTTCTAGATGAAGCGGATCGTATGCTCGATATGGGCTTTATCCGCGATATTAAGCGAATTATTGATTTGCTCCCTCGCCGCCGCCAGAATTTACTATTTTCAGCGACTTTTTCAGACGATATTCGCAATCTTGCTAGAGGCCTATTACGTAAGCCTATCGAAATTTCTGTGAGTCCGCGTAATGCCACAGCAACCTCGGTCACTCAGCATATCCATCCCGTGGATAAGAAAAAGAAAGCCCAGTTACTAACGCGCTTGATTCATGATGGCAAGTGGGATCAGGCACTGGTGTTCACCAAAACTAAACATGGTGCTAACAAGCTAACCAAGCATTTAGAATCTGAAGGCATTGTAGCTGCCGCTATTCATGGTAACAAAAGTCAGGGTGCACGAACTAAAGCATTAGCAGGTTTTAAAGCCGGTGAAATTCGCATTTTAGTAGCAACTGATATTGCTGCTCGTGGTCTAGATATTGAACAGCTACCTCAGGTGGTAAATTTTGATCTGCCCAATGTATCTGAAGACTATGTGCACCGTATTGGACGTACCGGTCGTGCTGGACAAACTGGTAAAGCAATTTCTTTAGTCAGCGCTGATGAAGTCGATCTTTTGTCCGATATTGAGCGCTTAATACAGCAGCTATTGCCGCGCGAAGACGTTGAAGGCTATGAGCCCAAGCATGCTCTGCCAGAAACTACATTAAGAGCGCCAGTTAAGCCTAACAAGCCAAGAAAGGCGCTCAATCGTGAAACCGGCGCAGGTAACAAAAGCAGACATAGTAAAAAATCTGGCGATGATAATCGCTCAGGTTATGGTCAGGGCCCTAAGCCGGGAACCAAACGCAAAAGCGGTGGACGCAATCAGACTGCCAAAGCCACAGAGGCTGGTAGTAGCGACTCAGGTAAGCCATCATATTCGCAGCGCAAATCGTCTACCAAAGGCAAGCCAGGGTCAGGGTCAGGGTCAGGGTCAGGGTCAGGTAAATCACCCTACGGTTCTGGTGGCGGTAAACGCAGTGGCGGAAATAGTTTTGGTGGCAATCGATCTGGGTCAGACAGACGCGGCAATCGATAATCACTTTTACTCGGCTCATCTCTTTTGAGTGAGCTCTGTTCGAAACCCTAATTTAGAGAAGATAAATTAATGTTTGAATTTCAGCTAAGCAAAGTAGCAACCTTTAAAAATGACCTATTATCAGGTCTCACTGTTGCCCTAGCGTTGGTTCCTGAAGCTGTGGCATTTGCCTTTGTAGCTGGTGTAGCGCCGCTAGTAGGTCTTTATGCCGCCTTTATGGTGGGTCTTATCACTGCAGTGATTGGCGGTCGTCCGGGTATGATTAGTGGTGCTACCGGTGCCTTAGCAGTGGTTATGGTTTCTTTGGTGGCTCAGCATGGAGTTGAATACCTGTTTATCACTGTGGTACTCATGGGTATCCTGCAAATTGCTGCAGGTATTTTCAAATTAGGTAAATTTATTCGTATGGTACCCCACCCAGTAATGCTGGGCTTTGTTAACGGTTTGGCAATTGTTATTTTCCTAGCGCAGCTGGGTCAGTTTGGCGAAGCCGGTCAGCCGGGTTGGTTAGATGGCACCTTCATGCAGGGTACTATTGTGGATGTAGCCTGGTTGCAGGGCAGTGCTATGAGCATGCTACTGGGATTAGTCCTGTTAACGATGTTGATTATTTATTTCCTACCTAAAATCACTAGAGCTATTCCATCCTCACTGGCGGCTATCTTGGTGGTAACAGGCCTAGTATTAGGTTTTGACCTAGACACTAAGGTTGTGGGTGACGTAGCTTCAATCAGCGGCGGCTTACCCTCTTTCCATATTCCAATGGTTCCATTTACCTTTGAAACACTGATGATCATTCTGCCTTATTCGATTATTTTGGCGGCCATTGGATTGATTGAGTCATTACTGACATTGCGTCTTATTGATGAAATTACTGAAACTCGTGGTCGTGGTAACAAAGAATGTATCGGTCAGGGCGTGGCTAATACTGTGACGGGTTTATTTGGTGGTATGGGTGGTTGTGCCATGATCGGGCAAAGCATGATTAATGTGAATTCTGGGGGACGTGGACGTCTTTCGGGTATTAGTGCAGCTCTGTTTTTGTTGTTATTTATACTAGTTGCGTCGCCACTCATTGAACAGATCCCATTGGCAGCACTAATCGGTGTGATGTTTATTGTGGTCATAGGTACCTTTGAGTGGTCTAGCTTTAGAATTATCGGCAAGGTACCCAAAACTGACGCGCTAATTTTAGTCTTAGTTTCTGGTGTTACTGTAGCTACAGATTTAGCGGTAGCAGTGATTGTGGGTGTGATTGTTTCTGCCCTAGTTTTCGCTTGGCAGCATGCCAAGTATATTCGTATTGAAGCCAAAGAAGATCATAAGGGCTCAACGGTCTATGCGGTAACAGGTCCATTGTTCTTTGGCTCGGTCACCTCATTTTTAGAGCGCTTTGATCCCAAGGCTGATAATGACGATGTGGTAATTGATTTTGCACGTTCGCGGGTTGCTGATCACTCGGGTCTCGAGGCCATAGATACCCTAGCAGAGCGATATCTGAAGGCTGGAAAAAATCTTCATCTAGTTCATCTGAGTGAAGAATGTCGCAGACTGTTGACCAAAGCCGGTAATCTGGTTGAAGTTAACGTGATCGAAGATCCTAAATACTTTGTGGCAGACGACAGTCTGGCATAATTATTAAAAAAACTGCCATTTCTGCACTAGTGGCGACTTGAAATTTGGTTTTTTGCCCTTACCTAGATAACAGAGGCAAAAAAAATTGCCAAAGATTAGGTTTAACTAGGAGAGATGGCAGAAATGGCAACAAAGTCAAAAAGCAAAGCAGAAACCATGGGTTTCCAAACTGAAGCAAAACAACTGCTTCAGTTAATGATTCATTCTTTATATTCCAACAAAGAAATATTCTTACGCGAATTAATTTCTAATGCATCCGATGCAACTGACAAGTTGCGTGTTGAAGCCCTAGAAAATAGCGCGCTATACGAAAGTGATGGCGAGCTTAGAATTAGAATTTCGGTCAATGAAGAGGCTAAAACCATTGAGATTTCTGACAATGGTATTGGTATGTCAAAAGATGAGGTTATTGCTAACCTAGGTACCATTGCCAAATCGGGTACTTCTGAATTTCTTAAAAACCTTACCGGTGACCAAAAGAAAGATTCCCAATTAATCGGTCAGTTTGGTGTGGGTTTCTATTCTTCATTCATCGTAGCCAAGCAGGTTGTGGTCGAAACCCGACGTGCGGGTGAGGCAGCTAATGAAGCGGTGCGCTGGACCTCTGAGGGTGAAGCTGACTTTAAAGTTGAGTCCATTGAAAAAGTCGATCGCGGAACCAGTATCACATTGATTCTAAAAGATGATGAGCAAGAGTTTGCCAATAATTGGCGCCTGCGCAGCATTATCAAAAAATACTCTGATCATATTGCTATTCCCGTGCAGATGGAAAAAATTCAGTCACCAGCAGGAGAGGGCGAAGAGCCAAAAGCTGATCAAGCACCTAAATGGGAAGCCATCAATGACGCCAAAGCCTTGTGGACAAAATCACGAAGCGAAGTCAGTGATGATGAGTACAATGAATTCTACCGTCATATATCCCATGATTTTGCCGAACCATTAAGTTGGAGCCACAACCGCGTAGAGGGCAAGCACGAGTACACTAGCTTGCTATATATCCCCGGTATGGCGCCAATGGATCTCTATCAGCGTGAAGCTGCAAGAGGTTTAAAACTGTATATCAAGCGTACCTTTATCATGGACGACGCTGAGCAGTTCTTACCTATGTACCTGCGCTTTGTAAAAGGCGTATTGGACAGTGCCGATCTTCCGTTAAATGTGTCTCGTGAAATACTGCAAAGCACACCGATGGTCGATAGCATTCGCTCAGCCTTAACCAAGCGTATCTTAGATATGCTCGCTAAAATGGCAAAAAGCGAACCTGAAAAGTATGCGTCATTCTGGAGTCAGTTTGGTGCAGTCCTTAAAGAAGGGCCCAGTGAAGATAATGGCAATAGCGAAAAAATTGCCAAATTATTCAGATTTGCTAGTTCAACCAGCGATGGAACTGATCCATCAGTTAGCCTAACTGATTATATTGAGCGCATGAAAGAGGGTCAGGACAAAATTTACTATGTGACTGGCGACAGTCATTCAGTGGTTGCTAACAGCCCCTATTTAGAAGTGTTCCGCAAGCATGGCATTGAAGTGATACTAATGTCTGATCGTATTGATGAGTGGATGATGGGCTATTTAACAGAGTTTGATGGCAAATCCTTCCAAGATGTCGCTCGCGGTGATCTCGATCTAAGCGCCATTATTGGCGAAGACGACAAGACAGATAAAGACAGCAAATCTAAGGCCGAAAAGAAAGATCAAACGGCTGAAGATGCCTTGCTAGAGCGTGTTAAAGGCCTATTAGAGACCAAGGTTGAAGCGGTTAAAAGCACCAGTCGTCTAACTACTTCACCGGCCTGTTTAGTGGTGGGGCAGGATGATATGGGTGAGCAGATGCGAAAAATTATGCAGGCGGCAGGTCAGGCAGTGCCAGAAACCAAGCCTATACTAGAGCTCAATATGGAACACCCCTTAGTGGCTAAACTAGTGGCCGAAAAAGATGATGAAAATGCAGGGCGTTTAGCCTCGGTGTTATTCGACCAAGCAGCATTATCAGCCGGCAGGCAGTTAGAGAACCCCGCGCAGTTTGTGCAGGAACTTAATAAACTGATGTTTCAATAAGATATCTAAACCAAAAAAAGCGCTCTAGTTAGGGCGCTTTTTTTATATCAAGGCTGACATCCACTGTTGCACTACCTATAATGCAATGCATAAAGCCAAAGGCCTTGCTGGAGAAGACGCAGTTGGAAAATACGAATAAGCTAAAAATAGCAGTGTTGGGTGGTGGTAGTTTTGGTACTGCAATTGCCAATATGGTGGCAGTGAATAACTACTCAGTGACCCTGTGGATGCGCAGTGAAGACGGTCTGAAACAGATACAGGAAACCGGTGAAAATTCAAATTACCTGCCTGGGTATCAGTTAAGCAAATCGCTCAATTTAACCAATGACCTAAATCAAGCCTTAGAGCAGGTCGATGTGGTGTTTTTTGCCGTGCCCAGTAGCTCCTTTCGGCAGTTGGCGCGTAAAGCCAAACCACTGTTGTCTGCAGATACCCTTTTGATTAGTACCGCCAAAGGTATTGAGGCTGATAGCTTTATGCTGCCGAGCCAAATCCTCGAACAAGAGATACCCCAGTGTGAAGTGGGGGTTATCAGTGGTCCTAATTTGGCCGCAGAAATTGCCCAGTTCCAAATTACTGCCACGGTGATTGCCAGCGAATCAGAAGTGCTCTGTGCAAGAGTTCAAGAATTACTGGCGTCTAACTATTTTCGAGTTTACGCCAACCATGATCGCTATGGTGTAGAGTTAGGTGGAGCCCTTAAAAATATTTATGCCATTGTTTCGGGTATAGCCGAGTCAATGAATGCAGGACAGAACACTAAGAGTGTGGTGCTAACCCGAAGCCTAGCGGAAATGAGTCGGTTTGCCGCAAAATTAGGTGCAAACCCCCTAACCTTTTTAGGTTTAAGTGGTGTAGGTGATTTGTATGTAACCTGTACCTCACCATTAAGTCGCAATTTCCGTATTGGGACAGCCCTAGGTCGCGGTGAGACATTAGAGCAGGCTATCGCCTCTGTAGGGCAAATTGCCGAGGGTGTAAATACCACAAAATTAGTGAAACAAAAGTCTGAAGAACTTGGCATATACATGCCCCTAGCTTCAGGCTTATACTCGACAATGTTCGAGGGTCTCTCGATTGTAGAATCATTGAAAACAATGATGTTGGCAGAACAAAACACAGATGTTGAATTTACGGTGAAAGCAAATGATTAATGGAAATATGTCCCTAACAAATGTAGATACATGGATAAGACTCGCCTATATGGTGCTATTTGCAGTATTGGTAATGGCCGCTCGCCTAGTGGTAAGCATAGTGGTGGTTGTACAGTTTGCACTGGTACTGGTCTTTGGTAAGGATAACGAAAATTTACGCAACTTAGGGCAGGGCTTGGGTAAGTGGGTTTATCAAGCCATTATGTTTTTAACCTTTAATAGCAATGACAAGCCATTCCCCTTTGATGAATGGCCGGTGCTAGATGCTACCGAGGGCTACTCAGTGGCTTCGCCAGAAGAGGTTGAGGACGTTGAATTTGTCGAAGCGGAAGATGACGATATCCCATCTTTTACTGCGGGTGATTCAGCGGCAGAAAAAGACAATAGCAAATAATTCATCTACCCTTAAAGATCTGAATGGAGCTTTATATCCTGCGTCATGGCGATGCAGAAAATAGCTTTCCCGATAGCCAAAGACAGTTATCGGATCAGGGTCGACAGCAGGTGATCACACAGGCCAAGCAGCATAGTCAGAGCTTGGCGGCCATAGAATCTGTCATAACCAGCCCACTTATTCGCGCATGCCAAAGCGCTGAGCTTGTTATGTCGCAGGCATCTATTCACTGCCCGCCACAGATAACGGACTGCCTATTGCCCAATGCTCGGGTTGCAGAGGTTGAGCAACTACTAGAAAAAAATAACAGTCAGAGAATACTGCTAGTGGGTCATCTGCCACTGTTGGATCAGCTCATAAATTATTTTGTTGGAGACAGCGTTGCTCGAATGGCAACTGCAAGCCTGGCATCGTTATCGATGAACCATGCGTATAGAGGTCTCGCTACATTAAACTGGATACATCATGCCAATAGAATTTGTACAGCACCGCACCTTTGAATCCAATGGGGTTCAGCTCGCCGCCAAAGAATGGGGTAACCCAGAGGGTAAGCCCGTTATTGCTTTGCATGGCTGGCTAGATAATGCCAATAGCTTCGATAAGATGCTGCCCTTTTTAGAGGGTATGCATGTGATTGCTGTGGACATGGCGGGGCATAGTCAAAGTGGCTTTCGCTCAGTCGATTCCGGTTATGATATTTGGCAGGATATCGCCGATGTGCTGGCTATTTCTCAGCAGATGAACTGGGATAGCTTTGCATTACTGGGTCATTCACGAGGTGCTATCGTGTCTGCACTGGTGGCCGGCACCTTCCCTGAGTTAGTCACCCATAGCCTGTTAATTGACAGCTATTTCCCGATTCCTAACAAGCCGGCTAACGCCGCGGCACAGTTAGCCAAGGCTATTACCGATAGTCAAAAATTTAGAGCCTTTAAGCCCTCAGCCTTTAATACTATGGCCGATGCAGTCAACGCCCGAGTAAACGGCTTTGTGCCGCTTCAAGAAGCCGCCGCAGTGATTCTAGCTGAGCGTGGTGTGGTTGAAGTGGATGGCAAGTTTTCATGGCGCAATGATCAGCGACTCAAGGCATCGTCTATGGTGACCTTTACTAAAGACCAATGCGAAAGCTTTTTCACATCCATTAAATGTCCGATTATGTTGATAAAGGCCGAAAGTGGTCTGTTATCTGGCCCTATACAGCCGCAACTATTGGACTGGGTGCCGCATATTGAAGTGGTTTCTATGGCAGGTTCGCACCATCTACATCTGGAAGATCAGGCCGAACAGGTGGCCCATAAGGCGCAACAATTTTTTGTATAAAGTTACGCCTGCAAATTAGTGAGTTTATTGGTTGTCTACTGATTGCCTAAAAGCGTCAAAAATTCAGTGCGGGTCGCTTGATCAGTCCGGAAAGAACCCAACATAGCCGATGTTTTCATCGAAGAGTTTTGCTTCTCAACACCGCGCATCATCATACACATATGCTTGGCTTCAACAATAACGCCCACGCCAAGCGCACTAGTGGCTTCCTGAATAGTCGAAGCGATTTGCTGAGCTAAGGCCTCTTGAATTTGCAGACGACGAGCAAACATATCAACGATGCGTGCTACCTTAGATAAACCGATAACCTTACCGCTGGGGATATAGGCAACATGACATTTGCCGATAAAGGGTAAGAGGTGATGTTCACAGAGAGAAAATAACTCAATATCCTTAACAATCACCATTTCTTCAGAATCGGAAGGGAAGAGTGCGTCATTAATCACTTCCTTAAGATCCATATGGTAACCGCTAGTTAAGTATTCAAATGCCTTAGCAGCACGATCTGGAGTATCTAAAAGGCCAGGGCGTGTAACGTCTTCGCCAGTGCTTTGTATTATTTTTAGATATTCGTCTCTCATGTCTTACCCTCTTTTTTATTGGATACTGCAGGACCATTTTCCAATAAACTACAGACCATTGCTAGCGAGAAGGGTAAAATAGTTCAATATTAGCCCAATAATTTAAGCCAACGAGGCAAAAAAGTGTCAACACCAACAAAAACCATTGGCGAAATGCTCGAATACGGCCAAATCCTATTTGAACAAAGCGATGTCTATTTTGGCCATGGAACAGATAATGCATGGGATGAAGCGGTGTATCTCTTATCCCATGTTCTTGATTTACCGCCAAATGCAGATCGTTCATTGCTCGACAATAGTATTCCTGTAGCCGAGCAAAATAAAATTGAAGCGCTGTTTCAACGACGTATCAATGAGCGAGTTCCCGCGCCCTACATAACCAAACAGGCATGGTTTTGCTCCTTACCCTTTTATGTTGATGAGCGAGTGATTGTGCCGCGCTCACCAATCGCCGAGCTAGTTTACAACCAGTTCCAGCCCTGGTGTGGTAACGAGCCGCGCAAGGTTTTAGATCTTTGCACTGGCAGTGGCTGTATTGGCATCGCCTGCGCCTATGCCTTTGAGCAGGCACAGGTGGTACTCAGTGACATCTCCCAAGAAGCGCTAGAGGTCACCAACATCAATATTCAAAAGCACGATTTAAGTCACCGTGTAACGGCGATTGAATCGGATTTATTCTCAGGGTTTGATAGCAGTGCTAAAAACAGCTTTGATCTAATTGTCAGCAATCCGCCCTATGTGGATGCCGACGACTTAGCGCAGATGCCCGATGAATTTACCCATGAACCCGAATTAGCTCTAGCCTCGGGTGATGACGGGCTAGATTTTACCCGTCGGCTATTAAAGCAGGCCGCAGATTATCTGACGCCGCAGGGAGTGCTGGTAGTTGAAGTGGGTAACTCCTCAGTAGCACTGGATCGCGCATTCCCCGAAGTGCCCTTTACATGGCTAGAATTCAGCGAAGGTGATGCAGGGGTTTTTGTTCTAACCCATGAACAGTTAAAGGCCTATGCCGCGAGTTTTAGCTAACAAAACTATGGATCATAGAGATGAATCATGGATAGGCTATGCAAAAGCACAGCTAATTTGCGTATAATCAATTTTTTAATTTAACTTAAAGCACTGAGAATCTTATGGCCGGCAATACCATTGGAAAATTATTTACCGTTACTAGCTTTGGCGAAAGCCATGGGCCTGCTATCGGTTGTATTGTTGATGGCTGCCCTCCAGGGCTAGAAATCAGTGCCGCTGATCTACAGCCGGATCTCGATCGCCGTAAACCTGGCCAGTCTAGATATACAACCCAGCGCAAAGAAGATGACGAGGTGCAAATTCTCTCGGGTATTTTTGAGGGTAAAACCACCGGTACCGCCATTGGTATGATCATTAATAATAAAGATCAAAAATCCAAAGACTACGGCAATATAAAAGACCTATTTCGTCCGGCCCATGCCGATTACACCTATCACCAAAAATACGGTGAACGTGATTATCGAGGTGGCGGACGCAGTTCCGCGCGCGAAACCGCCATGCGTGTTGCCGCCGGCGCGATAGCCAAAAAGTACCTCAAGCAACAGCTGGGCATTGATATCTTTGGTTATGTTTCTCAGTTGGGCCCTGTGATTCCTGAAAACTTCGATCGCGACGTGATCGAAACCAACCCATTCTTTTTTCCTGATGCCGACAAGGTCGCTGATTTAGAAACCTATATGCAGGCACTGGGCAAAGAGGGTAATTCAGTGGGTGCAAAAGTTACTGTCGAAGCACGCAATATGCCTGTGGGCTTAGGCGAACCGGTATTTGATCGCCTTGATGCCGACATAGCTTATGCGCTTATGGGTATTAACGCCGTAAAAGGTGTCGAAATCGGTGCAGGTTTTGAAGTGGTCGCGCAAAAGGGTACTGAACACCGTGATGAAATCACCCCAGAAGGTTTTTTGTCGAACAATTCAGGCGGTGTTTTAGGTGGGATTTCATCGGGCCAAGATATTGTTGCCCATGTAGCGATTAAGCCAACCTCAAGTATTCGTCTGCCGGGTCAATCCATTGATAAGCACGGCAATGCCGCAGAAGTGGTAACCAAAGGGCGACATGATCCCTGTGTGGGTATTCGTGCTGTGCCGATCGCAGAAGCTATGCTCGCCATTACATTAATGGACCATTACCTACGACATAGAGCACAAAATGCGGATGTAGAATCCGGCTTAGACCCCGTCTAAGCCTGTTGTTCTTTTGGCCTCTAAATTTTAGCATCCAGCTTACAGCGAATATACTCGCTGTGGCGGATATGCAAAAGGTCAGCAACCCGTCGAATAATATTCTCTTCGTATTTATCGAGTTCACCATCAGCGTAAGCGACTTTCCACATAGACGTCAGCAACTGAAGCTTGCCCTCTAGGTCGTAGTGATCGTTAATCTGCTTAGTAAACTGATACAGCGATGTAGCATCTTCAACCTCAGCTTTAGATAGACTGATCAGCTCGTCCACCTGACCTTTATCCAGCTCAAGAATAGAACAAAGGGTAGCGCTAATAGATTGCAGCTCTTGATCATCCATATGACCATCAATCACCATCACCTCGATTAGCAAGGCCGCTGTTGCTAGGTGCTCTTCAGCGACCTTTTCTTGATCCGACTGTTGCTCTTTTTTAGCAAACAGCTGTTTGATCTTACTCAACATTAAGCGATATCTCGCAGCCAAGCTTCCAATTTATTTTGATCTTTCACAAAGCCGCGAATACCCTCAGCCAACTTTTCAGTGGCCATCGCATCTTCGTTCATTTCGAATCTAAACTTGCTCTCATTACCCTGAGTATAATTAATGCGCTTGCCGGTATTACTAGGGTCAAGCTTGCGGGTAAGGGTGCCATAGTCTTCGCCTAGCGCAGATAATAATTGCGGGCTAATGGTTAAGCGATCACAGCCCGCTAACTCAGTGATTTCTTCAATGTTTCTAAAGCTCGCGCCCATCACAATGGTGTTATAGCCAGTTTGCTTGTAATAGTTATAGATGCGAGTCACTGATTGAACACCGGGATCATCTTCTGGCGGATAATCATTAAGACCGGTATTAGCTTTGTACCAATCCAAAATACGACCCACAAAAGGCGAGATTAAAAAGGCACCAGCGTCAGCCGCTGCGGCCGCCTGCGAAAAGCTGAACAAAAGTGTAAGGTTACAATTAATACCTTCTTTTTCGAGCTGTTCAGCGGCACGAATACCTTCCCAAGTGGACGCCATTTTGATCAGTACACGGCTCTTATCAATACCGGCCTGTTCGTAAAGCGCAATTAAACGACGCGCCTTAGCAATCGATGCCTCAGTGTCAAAAGACAAATGAGCATCCACCTCAGTGGAAACTCGACCAGGAATAGTCTCAAGAATCTTCTCGCCAAAACCCACCGCTAATTTATCCATGCAATCGTCAAGCTGCTCTTTAGAAGACAGCTTGCCAGTAGTCACTGATTTGATCACATCCTCAACTAGGCCACGGTAAGCCGGCATCTGCGCCGCCTTAAGCAACAGGGAAGGGTTAGTGGTTGCATCTTCTGGGGCATATTGCGCAATCGCATCAAAATCACCCGTATCAGCAACCACAGTAGTTATTTCTTTTAGTTGGTCTAGTTTGCTTTTGTTACTCATAAATCTGTCTATCCTGTTGTCTTAGCCAAAGCCTCTATTAACACATCAATAGTGGCGTCAGGTTGGTGGGCATTTTCGCTAATATGTCGCCTAAATTGTCGCGCGCCGGGCATGCCATGAAAAAGCCCCAAAATATGTCGCGTCATAGATTGGAGTTTAATATTCTGCGAGAGTTCATTATCCACATATTGGATGAACTCTTCAGCAACTTTCTTACGACTTTGCATAGAATTTTCACTGCCGTAGATTTGCTGATCAACCTCAGCCAAAAGATAGGGGTTAGTATAAGCCTCTCGACCAATCATTACCCCATCAATCTGCGTTAAATGCTGTTTAGATTGCTCCAAGTCAGTGATGCCGCCATTAATGATTATCTCAAGCTCAGGGAAATCCTGTTTCAGCTGATAAACCCGCCCATAATCCAGCTCAGGAATCTCACGATTCTGTTTTGGGCTTAAGCCCTTAAGCCACGCCTTGCGCGCATGCACAATAAAAGTCTCGCAACCCGTATCAGCCACAGTGCCGACAAAGTCAGTCAAAAACTCATAAGAATCAAAATCATCCACGCCAATACGATGCTTAACCGTAACCGGCACATCCACCGCATCCACCATCGCCTTCACGCAGTCCGCTGTAGTCTGCGCATGTTTCATCATAATCGCGCCAAAC
>Ga0209533_1000545_pt1 | contig 35765 bp, 12 predicted proteins | sample COG_04_FD_184748 | JGI IMG/M metagenome (GOLD analysis project Ga0209533, IMG submission 184748) | Pelagic Microbial community sample from North Sea - COGITO 998_met_04 (SPAdes) (version 2) | ecosystem: Environmental > Aquatic > Marine > Neritic zone/Coastal water | place: Helgoland, sampling...
ATTATCATACGTCCAGTTAAACTGGGTTGCTGCTAAGTTGCTATTGCCAGCCGCATCAGTGAACGCTGAACCAGAAACATCAATGGTTTTTGCTCCAGATCCACTTGGGGTAAAGGTTGTTGTATATGTAGTTCCAGACCCGTCAAGAGTTCCAATCGTGCCGCCAGAAACCGTAATATTAGTTGCTATAAAGTTAGTTGTTGCTTTACTAGAAGTAAAGATTAATGCGATGCTTGCATCATTTGTTGTTGATCCATAAGTTACACCACTAGTTGTTGATGCAATAGTCATGGTAGGTGCTACATTATCATACGTCCAGTTAAACTGGGTTGCGGCTAAGTTGCTATTGCCAACCGCATCAGTGAACGTTGAACCAGCAACATCAATTGTGGTTGGCCCAGCTGCAGTTGGGGTAAATATTGCTGTATATCTAGTTCCAGATCCGGAAAGAGTACCAATTGAACCATTTATTACACCAATATCAGTTGCTATAAAGTCGGTTGTTTCTTTACTAGAAGTAAAGGTTAATGCGATGCTTGCATCATTTGTTGTGGATCCATCCGTTACCCCACTAGTTGTTGAGGTAATAGTCATTGTTGGTAATACATTATCATACGTCCAGTTAAACTGGGTTGCCGCTAAATTGTTATTGCCCGCAACATCAGTGAACTTTGAACCATAAACATCAATTGTGGTTGGTCCAGCTGCAGTTGGGGTAAATGTTGCTGAATATGTAGTTCCAGATCCGGAAAGAGTTCCAATCGTGCCACCAGAAACTGTAATATCATCTGATCCAAAGTCAGTTGTTGCTTCACTAGATGTGAACAGTAATGCAATATTTGCATGATTTGTTGTGGATCCATCCGTTACACCACTAGTTGTTGATGTAATAGTCATGGTTGGTTTAATAGTATCATAAGTCCAGGTAAATTGGGGTGTAGCTGCATTGCCATTACCTGCTGCATCTGTGTATTTTTCTTGAAGAACCCTAATTGAACATTCACCATTTGTCAATGGTGTAAATGTCGCTGTATATGTAGTGCCAGATCCGGAAAGAGCACCAATTGAACCATTTGTTACACTAATATCAGTTGCTATAAAATCATTTGTTGCTGCACTAGACGTAAAGGTTAATAATAAATTAGGATCATTTGTAGTCAAATCATTTAAAACAGGAGTAATGTTATCTGGCTTTTTAGCAGTAATTGTCATCGATGGAGATACATTATCATACGTCCAGTTAAACTGGGTTGCTGCTAAGTTGCTATTGCCAGCCGCATCAGTGAACGCTGAACCAGAAACATCAATGGTTGTTGCTCCAGATCCACTTGGGGTAAATGTCGCTATATAAACAGTAGAACTAGTGCTAGCAAAATCAGTAAGCGTTCCACCAGAAACTGTAATATCATCTGATCCAAAGTTAGTTGTTGCTTTACTAGAAGTAAATTTTAATTCTATGATTGCATCATTTGTTGTGGACCCATCAGTTACCCCACTAGTTGTTGATGTAATATCCATGGTTAGTGGTACATTATCATACGTCCAGTTAAACTGGGTTGCGGCTAAGTTGCTATTGCCAGCTGTATCAGTGAACTTTGAAGCAGCAACATCAATGGTGGTTGGCCCAGCTGCAGTTGGGGTAAATATTGCTGTATATCTAGTTCCAGATCCGGAAAGAGTACCAATTGAACCATTTACTACACTAATACCAGTTGCTATAAAGTCGGTTGTTGCTTCACTAGAAGTAAAGATTAATGCGATGCTTGCATCATTTGTTGTGGATCCATTTGCAACAGGTTGGCCACTTGAGTTCTCGGCACTAATAGTCATGGTTGGTTTAACATTATCATAAGTCCATGTAAATTGGGGTGTAGGTGAATTGTAATTACCTGTTGAATCAGTGAATGTTGAACCAGAAACATCAAATGTGTAATTTCCGGCTTCACTTGGGGTAAATGTTGCGATGTAAACAGTAGAACTAATAGCAGAAAAGTTAAGTCCACCAGGACGATTAACTGTAATATCACTCGGACCAAAGTCACTTGTTGCTTTACTAGAAGTAAAGGTTAATGCTATGCTTGTATCATTTGTTGTGGATCCACTCGATACGCCAATAGTTGTTGATTCAATAGTCATGAATGGCGATACCGTATCATAAGTCCAGTTAAACTGGGTTGCGGCTAAGTTGCTATTGCCAACCGCATCAGTGAACGTTGAAGCAGCAACATCAATTGTGGTTGGTCCAGATGCACTTGGGGTAAATGTTGCTGTATAAACAGTAGAACTAGTAGCAGCAAAATTAGTAAGATTGCCACCAGTAACCGTAATGTCGCCTGCTATAAAGTCAGTTGTTTCTTTACTAGAAGTAAATGTTAATTCGATGCTTGCATTATTTGTGGTGGATCCATCAATTACACCCATAGTTGTTGATCTAATAGCCATGGTTAGTGGTACATTATCATACGTCCAGTTAAACCGGGTTGCAGCTGAATTGTTATTGCCAGCCGCATCAGTGAATTTTGAACCAGCAACATCAATGGTGGTTGCTCCAGTTGCAGTTGGGGTAAATGTTGCTGAATATGTAGTTCCAGATCCGGAAAAATTACTGATTGAACCATTTGTTACACTAATATCAGTTGCTATAAAGTCATTTGTTGCTTTACTAGAAATAAAGGTTAATGCGATGCTTGCATCATTAGTGGTTGATCCACTTGTAATAGGAGTCATTCCATTTAGGTTGGTAGCAGAAATCATCATCGTGAGGTCTGTAGTATCACGTGTCCATGTAAATGTATCAATCATATTAGGATTACCACCTGTATCTGTGAATGCCCCTCCAGCTACACTAATTTGATATGTTCCATCCTGTGTTGGCGAAAACCTTGCAGTATATGTAGTTCCAGATCCTAAAAAGGTGCCAATCAAACCGTTAATTGTATTGCCAAAAAAATCCGTTACAGTAATATCACTTTCATCAAAATTACTTGTCGTTTCGTTAGATGTAAAAGTTAGTTTTAAATAACTATCGTTTGTCGTCGCTCCTCTATTAACATCATTCTCATTTGGATCTTTTGCTGAAATTGACATTAGTGGATAGGATGTATCTGATGACCACGAAAAGGACGATGCAGAATTGTTATTTCCATTTATATCTGTGAATTTGTTTGCAGCTATATTAATGTTGCAAGATCCGTCACCATCTGGAGTAAACGTTGCAGTATAAATATTAGTGTTGACTGTTGCAAAACTAGAAAGCGTTCCATTTACTAAGCTAATATCAGTTACTATAAACGTTCCGGCTGCTACTGCTTTATTTGATGTAAATTTCACTGTTAGATTAGGATCTACAGTTGTTGATCCAGGTGAAACAACTGTACCACTTACTTTTTTTACTTCAATATCCATTGATATCGGTGAATTATCAAAGTTCCATTGAAATTGTGGAGCGACATTATTCACATTTCCAACAGTATCTTGATATACTCCACCCAAAACATCAATTGTACAAAGACCAATGGCAGTAGGAGTAAACGTTGATGTATATAGAAAACCACTAGATTTTGAAGGAACACTAATTAAACCATTCGATACAGTAATATCACTTGACGTGAAAGTTCCATCTTCTATTAATTTGGTAGATGTGAAGGTTACTAATAAATTGGAATCATCAGTAGTTGTTCCGGAAGAAACGGTAATATTACTTGAGTTCTTTGCAGTAATTGTCATATCGGGTTTTGCATTATCAAATGTCCATATAAACTGGTCAGAAGCAATGTTAATGTTTTCAGCTAGATCAGTGTAACTACCCCCGTTAACATCAATTGTGCATTGCCCCGCAAATTGTGGTATAAATGTTGCGGTATACCTAGTATCAGTTTCTTTTACGAAATTACTAATTTCACCATTTGCTGTTGCAATATCACCCTGGGTGAAATTAATAGTTGCCTCAGTAGTAAATGTTAATAGTAAATTAGCATCATTCGTAGTTGATCCAGATGAAACAGTTGTTCCGTTTGGTTTTGTTGCAGTAATTACCGCTTTTGGCGATGTAGTATCAGATGTCCAATCAAAAACATTCGATGCACTATTATTCGTTCCAAGTGAGTCTGTAAAAACACCCCCAGCAACACTTATTTGACAAAGACCTTCTCCAGTTGGAGTAAACGTCGCTGTATAGGTAGTTCCAGATCCGGAAAAATTACTGATTGAACCATTTGTTAGACTAATATCACTTGCTATAAAATCAGTTGTTGTTTTACTACTTACAAACGATAGGTATATGAAAGCAGCATTTGTTGTGGATCCATCAGTTACCACAATATTAGATGGGTTGTTTGCGGTAATGGTCATACTAGGAGGTTGGTTGTCTGATGTAAATGTAATTGATGAAGTGTTAGGGTCTGGAATAATATTATTGTTTCCAGCTGCATCTGTGTATGCTCCTGCAGGAACACTAATTGAACACTCACCGCTAAGCGTTGCAGTAAAGGTTGCATTATATGAAGTAGTGCTATCTACGGTAAAGTTACTAAGTGTTCCATTTGTTAATACAATATCACCTTCAGTAAAGTTGGTTGTTGCTTCGGAAGATATGAAGGCTACTGTAAAAACAGTTTGATTAGTAGTTCCGCCATGTATAATAGGATTATCACTTGGATCTGATACAGTAATTATCATTTCAGGATTTATTCCGTCATACGTCCAATTAAATAGGTTGGAAGGATTATTACTATTTCCAGCCGCATCTGTATATGCTCCTTGAGCAACACTAACATTATAAGGGTTTCCAGCACCTAGTCTATTTAATGTCACCCTATAAACAGTAGGACTGATTGTCGTAAATCCACTAAATGTTCCATTTGTTCTAGTAATATCATCTATCCCAAAAGTTGTTATCGCTTTGTTAGACGTAAATGTTAGTATTACGCTCTCATCATTGGTAGTTGAGCCACTTGTAATAGGAGTAGTTCCATTTAGTTTGGTAGCTGTAATATTCATTGTTGGTTCTGTAGTGTCAACGTTCCAGACAAACTCTGTTGCGGCAAGGTTACCATTTCCTGCACCTAGAGATTGGTATACACCTGCTGCAATATTAATTCTGCAAGATCCAATACTAATGTCGGGGGTAAAAAAACCTGTATATGTGGTATTATTTAACTTAGTAAAACCACTAATTGCTCCATTGACTACAGTAATATCACTTGATGTAAAAGTATTATCTGCTATTTGTTTGGTAGATGTGAAGAATAATGTTAGACTAGGATCATTTGTAGTTGACCCACTTACAACTTGATCGTCTTGATTTGCAGCAGTTATCGCAACCGTAGGTGGGTCAGTGTCAACTATTACCGTAAAATTGTTAGAGGCAACATTATTATTTCCAACTGCATCCGTGTATGCTCCTGCAGGAACAAACAATGTGGTTGTCCCTTGATTTTGTGGAGTAAATAATACACTATAATTACGATCAGTAGATTTGGTAAAGTTAGAAAGTGATGCACTAATGTCACCACTTGATCCACTAATGTCACCAATGGCAAAGCTTGTGGTTGCTTCACTAGACACAAGGTTTAATGTGAAAGCATTTAAGTTGTTGACGTACGATCCGTTTGTAACAGTAGTAGATGTAATGTTCATTCCAGGAGCTGTCTTATCTAGTGTCCATGAAAGTGACGCATCACTTGTGTTAGTATTCCCATAAATATCTTGAAAACTATTTGGAGGTACTCTAATACTAACTTGACCATCGTTAGTAGTTGTCAACGTTGAATTAAATGCAGCGGGATAACTTGCTGAATAACTAGTCTCAAGTAAATTACTAAGGCTAGCATTTGTTATAGTAATGTCATCAGATAATGAGAAGGAAGAATTACCAAATTGTTTGGTAGATGCGAATGTCACGGTTAAAATATCATATCGTGTAGTCACTCCCTGTGTAATTGTTGTACCAAGTGGATCACGAACAACAATTATCATGTGAGGAGGTGTCCCATCATGTGTCCATGTAAATACGCCGGTAGGAAAATTAGTATTTCCACCTTGATCAGTATAAGCTCCTTCCAATAACCTAATAGTACAAGCTCCATCTCCGGTTGGCGTGAACGTAGCAGTATACACTTTGTTGTCTGTTGACGACTGTTCTAAGTTACTAATTTGACCATTTGATACAGTAATACTATTTGTTGTAAAACCAATTGGTATTTCACTAGAGGTAAATATTAATGATATGTTATTATCATTCGTAATTGCCGTAGGTGAAACAGTAGTAGATGTAATTGTCGTAGATGGACGACTGGTATCACGTGTCCAATTAATTACGTTTGATGCAGTATTGTTGTTTCCGGCTAGGTCTGTGTATACTCCTTCATTCACCTTGATTTGATACGTAGTGTCACCACTCAACATACTGAGATAAGCAGTATAGATCTTGTCACTAATTTTTAAAAAACTACTAATTGAACCATTTAACACACTAATATCTCCTGGACCAAAATTACTAGTATTTTCACTAGATGTGAAAATCAATTTTAAAAGGAGATCATTACTTGTGTCTCCATCTAAAATGGGCGTGGGCGGGTCATTATTATCGCCAAATGCGGTAATTGTCATAGTAGGTTGAGTTATATCATATACATATACTATACGGATTGTATTAGATGCAATATTACCATTTCCCATTGCATCTGTGTAGACATTCTGTGCAACACCAATCAAATACTCTCCACTTACTGCTGGTATAGTAAAAGTAGCAGTAGACACTCCCGTTGCCGGTGACTGAACGAAGTTGCTAATTAAGTTTGTGACAGCTGCGTTATTATTTGTAACTGTAATATCATCAACGGAAAACCCAACCGGTATTTCACTAGAGGTGAATGTTAATGTGAATGTATTAGTATCATTTGTAGCTACTGATCCAGATGAAAAAGAACTTCCGTCAGGTTTCGCAGCAGTAATTTGCATAGTTGGTGATGTGCTATCAATCGCAAATGAAAACATAGTGTTACTAGTATTCTGGTTTCCTGCAAAATCACTGTAGTTGCTTGATGAAGGAACATTGATAACAAAGTAACCATCTATTAATGAATTAAATATTGTAGTATAAACACGAGAGTTGATACGTGTCATTCCCCCATCACTTCCCACCGTCACTCGATAATCCACAGGAGTTAGGCTAATATCTCCCGTGCCAAAGTTAATTATCCCTTCACTAGCGGTATAAGTCAATAGTAAAGTTTTCTTATTGGTTGTCGAGTTTATGTCAATTAGAGCACCGCTCATATCCGTTACTACAACAGTCATTGTAGGAGGTATAATATCATATACAAACGATTTTGTTACTGAGGTATTTCCAGTTCCAAACTGATTTGTATAAGCATTTTGATCAACAGTAATAGAACATAAAGCGCTGTTAGACGGATTCAAGGTTGCTGTATATGTAGTTCCAGATCCGGAAAAATTACTAATTGAACCATTTGACACATTAATATCAGTTGCTATAAAGTCAGTTGTTGTTTGACTAGATGTGAAAGTTAATGATAAATTAGAAGCGTTAGTATATTCTCCGTCACCGACAACCGTGAGATCCGGTTTTTGTATTTGAACGGACATTGTTGGTACAGTATTATTAAATGACCAGTAGAAATCTGTGTTGGTAGAATTAATGTTTCCGGCGGCGTCGGTGTATCTGTTTGCATAAAGTATCAATATACATTGAACAAATCCGTTTCCGAGTGGAGTAAGAGTTGCAGTGTAAACCTTTGGATCTGTTGTTGGCTGAAAGTTACTAATTGAACAGTTTTGCGTATATAGATCATCTTTGATAAAATCAATTGGTGTTTCAGAACAGCTGAATGTTAATAGTAAATTAGGATCATTCGTAGTTGATCCATATGAAACAGGTGTTCCGTTTGGTTTTGTAGCAGTGATTGTCATAATAGGATGCGATCTGTCCACTGTCCAATTAAATGTAGTTGGTTCATCGTTAGGGTTTCCAATTATATTTGTGAATGCTCCTGCAGGAACCTGAACTGAACAAGCTCCGTCATTTGTAGGCGTAAATCTTGTATTCACTAGATAATTACCATGAAAAACTAGATCTGTTAGTGTGCCATTTGACACATTAATATCCTCTTTCACAAAATCACTAATTGCCTCACTAAATGTGAATGTTATATCTACATACTCAGCAGTTGACGTTGAACCATTTATTAATACCCCCGCCGTAATAGCTACAGTAGGACTTAAATTATTAAATGTCCAATTAAATGTCGAACTAAGGACGTATTGAGCAGTATATAAGTTACCAGGCAAATCAGTAAACGTACCTGATCCAACTTTAATTTGACAGCTTCCACTAGTGTTAGGAGTAAATATAGCAGTATAGACCTGATCACTACTTTTTGAAAAACTACTAATTGAACCATTTGACACATCAATATCAGTTGAATCAAACCCAGTTATTGCTTCGTTAGTTGAAAAAGTTAAGTTCAAACTACTGTCATTAGTTGTTGATCCAAATGAAACGGGCGTAATACCATCAGATTTTTTAGCTGTAATGACCATGATTGGTGATGCAGAATCAAAAATACACGAAAATGATGCATCTCTATTCGAATTACCAAATGCATCTGTATATTTTCCGACTCCAACATAAACTCTAGTAGATAGAGTAACACTAGCATATGAAGCGTCTGGTGTAAAAGTAGTCGTATATGTAGTTCCAGATCCGGTAAGAGGTCCAATTGAACCGTTCCACAGTGAAATATCATCCACAGTAAAATTATTTGTAGGTTGACTAGATGTGAAAGTTACATCTATTGTTGGCTCATTAAGTGTTGACCCAACTGGAATCTCACTACCACTTGTTCCACCTATCGCAGTAATTGCCATCGTTAGGGGCGTACCGTTAAATGTCCAGCTAAATGGATTAGGGTTAGAAGAACTATTCATGTTCCCAGCTGCATCTGTATATGCTCCTGCAGCTACACTAATCTGACAGGTTCCATTAGTAGTTGCAGCAAATTTTGCTCTATAAACAGTAGAACTGTATGCGGTAAACCACTCGAGATTTCCATTTACTAACGTAATATCTCCTGGACCAAAATTAGTTGTTGCTTCACTAGAAGTAAACTCAAACTCTACTTCTTCAAAATTTATTGCGGATCCAGAAGTTACACCAGTAGTTTTTGGTTCAATAGTCATGGTTGGGGATATGGTATCAAATGTCCATTGAAATGTATTACTAACATTATTACTATTTCCAGCTGCATCATTATATGATCCTGCAGATACGTTAATAGAATAATTTCCTTGATCGACTGGTGTAAATGTAGCAGTATGCACCTTTGTATCTGACGATGACTGGGTGAAGTTGCTAATTGTTCCATTTGTAACAGTAATATCACCTACCGTAAAACCAGTTGGTGTTTCACTAGATGTGAAGGTTAACAACAGCGTATAATCATTTGTAGCTGTCCCCGTTGAGACATCAAGACTACTTGTTCCACCTACAGCGGTAATTGTCATTGTAGGAGATATCCGATCACGTGTCACTGTAAATATTTGTGACGCATTGTTATTATTTCCGGTTGCATCACTGTAAGCGCCAGAAGGAACTTGAATTGTGCATAACCCATCTCCGTTTGAAGAAAACGTTGCAGTATAAACACTAGGGCTGACTGTTGTAAAACCGGAAATTACGCCATTTGTTACGTTAAAATCATTTAATGTAAAATTACTTGTTGCTTCACCTGTTGTTATGGTTAGGAGTAAAAAGATATCAGTAGTAGTTGATCCACTTTGAACAGCTTCGAGATTTGCTGAAGATATTGCTTCAATAGTCGGTGTTGGAGGAACGGAGTCAAATGTAAACCTAACTTGGTTCGAAACATTGTTAGTGTTATTGGCCGCATCTTTGTATGATCCTGCATTAATAATTATTGTGCAAGATCCCTGTCCAGATGGTGTAAATGTAGCAGTGTACACTTTTGCATTTGATGATGACTGTGTTAAGTTGCTAATTGATCCATTTGTAACAGCAATATCAGTTGTTACGAAGTCAACTGGCGTTTCACTAGACGTAAAGGTCAATATTATCGGGTTGTCATTAGTTAGTGCATCATTTGCGATAGTAACACCAGATGAGTTTTTTGCTGAAATCATCATAGTTGGGTTTATAGTATCACGTGTAAATGTGATTACATTTGAAGCAAGCCCAGTATTACCAACTGAATCAATATATGCACCGTCTGCTACACCAATTGTGCAAACGCCCTCTCCAGCTGCACTAAAATCAGCAAGATACAAATTTGTGTTAGCTGATGATTGTGTAAAGTTACTAATTATACCATTTGATAATGTCACGTGGTCCCCGATAAAGTTTGTTGTTTCAGTACACGCAAATGTTAACTTTACATTAGTAATATTAAGAGTTGTGTTGTTTTGAATAATATTATTGCTTACGTCTTTTGCTACAATTATAATTCTTGGGCGTGTGTTATCATGTGTCCATATGAACGTGTTCGAAGCACGATTACTATTTAGAACTGTGTCTACGTATCTACCCCCGTTAACATTAATTGTGCATTGGCCATCTTGTGTTGGAGTGAAAAATGCTGTATATACAGTTCCAGATCCGGAAAGAGTTCCAATTGAACCATTTGTTAGAGTAATATCATTTGAGGTGAAAGTGCCTGGTTGAATTGCGTTACTAGACGTAAAAGTTAATCTTATATTTGGATCATTGGTAGATGTTCCACTATTAAGATTACTACTGTTTGCATCTATTGCTGTAATTACCATTGTTGGTTGGATATTATACCATGTCCATGTAAATATGCTTGTAGCAGAATTATTATTTCCAGCTACATCGGTAAAGATAGATGCATATACTTGAATGGTGCATGCTCCTGCAAATGAGGGCGTAAATGTTGATGTATATACGGTGTCGCTAGATTTTACAAGTGGTGTAAGAGATCCATTTGTCACAGTAATGTCATTTGTTGTAAATGTACCTATTTTTATTGCTTCACTAGACGTAAAAGTTAACAATAAAGTATTGTCATTTGTAGTTGATGGGCTTGAAACACTATTACCACTTGTTCCACCTACTGCCGAAATTATCATTGTTGGCACAGTAATATCCTGTTTCCATTTAAAATCCGGTGTTGCCATATTACCATTTAGAGCTGCATCTGTGTATACTCCAGCACCTACAGTAATTATGCATTGTCCTCCTTCATTTGATGGTGTAAACGTAGCAGTGTATACCGTCGATGAAACCGAAGTAAAGTTCGCAAGTGTTCCATTTTCTACAGTAATACTATCTATATCAAAATTAGTTGTTGGCTCGCTAGATGTGAAGGTGAATACTACAGTAGTATCATTTGTAGTTGAATCACTTGAAATATTACTACCACTTGTTCCACCTACTGCCGAAATCGTCATTGTTGGAGATATGTTATCAAATGTCCAATTAAATATATTAGACGCAGTATTACCAAGCTCACCATATGCATCAGCATGTGTATATTTGTTCTGCTCTACTTTAATTGTGCATGCAGCAGAAGTGGTTGGTGTAAATATAGCATTGTAAACAGGAATCCCATCATTTATTGAAAACTCACTAATCAATCCATTTGTTACTGTAATATGATGTGCTAAAAAGTTATTTGTTATTTTGGTAGATGTGAAAGTTAGTAATAAAGTTTGATCATTTGTAGTTGCATCACTTGAAACAGTAGTAACGCCATTTGCTTTTGTAGCTGTAATGACCATTTCAGGGGCTAAATTAATAAACGTCCAATTAAATGTGTTAGAAGCAGTATTATTATTTCCAACTGCGTCTATATATGCATTACTGTTAACCTTCATTGTGCATGCTCCAGCAACTATTGGTGTAAATGTAGCTGTGTAAATGCTAGAACTGGTTGATATAAAATTACTAATTGTTCCATTTGTCACTATAATATCATTGATTGTAAATGTTCCTGTTTCTATTGCCTTATTAGATGTGAAAGTTAGTAATATACTTGTGTCAGTTGTGCTGTCATCGCTAGTAATATCCACCCTGCTTGAGTTTTTTGCACTGATTGCCATAGATGGACGGGTGGTATCACGGGTCCATGTAAATGTACTTGTATGTAGGTTGACATTACCTGCGAAATCTTGGAATGCTCCATTGGCAACAACAATACTGCATGCTCCATCTGCGTTTGGTGTAAATGTTGCTGTATAGATATTATCAGTAGAGTTAACAAAGTTTCCGATTGAACCATTTTGTGTAGTAATGCTACTTGCAGAAAAGATAATTGGTCCTTCACTAGCCAGGAAAGTTAATAATAAATGAGGATCATTAGTAGTTAACCCAGTGTTAATAATACTCCCATTTGGGTTTTTTACGGTAAGTGTCATTGTAGGTGCCGTAATATCAATTACTTGGACGGTTTTTGTGACAGTGCTTGTATTACTAAATCTGTCGGTTGCGGTGATTATATATGTATAAGAGTATGCAGTATAAAAATTTGCAGGACTATACAAAGTAACTACACCTGTGTTTGAAATAGACATTGATGTATTATCTATCGTCCAGAGAACTGGTTCATTTGATGTAACAGAACCTAATGCGGTTTGTCCATCGTTTATGCTACTAACTAAGTTACTAGATGTAATTATTGGCCCTGTTGTATCACCTACTGCCACACTCTTTGATGTAGTGCTTGTATTACCAGCATTATCAGTTGCAGTTATAGTATATGTATAAGACTGCGTTATTAGGTAGTTAGCAGAAATATTCAAAGTAACTACACCGGTGTTTGAAATCGACATGGATGTGTTATTTATTGTCCAGAGAACTGCTTCATTCGTGGTAACCCGTCCCAATGCTGTAGCACCATCTGATATAGACGAAACTAACAAAGAACTATTAATATCCGGTGATGTGGTATCTATTACTGTTACTTGCGGTGGTGTTACTGCAACTGAGTTACCCGCGTTATCCGTTGCAGTAATTGTATAAGTATAAGACGACGTATTTTGATAGTTGGCCGCACTATTCAACGTAACGATGCCAGTTCTAGAAACAGAAATACTAGAATTATTTACTGACCAAGTTACTGGTTCATTTGCCGTGACATAACCTAATGCTGTTTGGCGGTCATTTATGGTATTAACCAAATTAGTAGAAGTAATAGTTGGGGGAGTGCTATCAGTCACATAGACTGTTTTTGTGAAAGTGGTTGTATTACTAGCATTATCAGCTGCAGTGATTGAATATGTATACGATCGTATACTCTGATAATTTGAAGGACTCCTCAAAGTAACTACACCACCTGATGAAATAGAGAACGTAGCTGAATTACTTATTGACCAAGTAACTGGTTCATTTGCGGTAACATAACCTAATGCCGTTTGTCCATCAGTAATCGTAGAAACTGTGTTATGGGAATTAATACTGGGCACAGTACGATCACGCACATATATGGTTTTTGTGTAAGTGCTTGTGTTACTACGTTGATCAGTTGCGGTAATTGCGAACGTATAAGATTGAGCGGTTGCGTAGTTAGCTGGGTTCATTAGATAGACCATACCATTTTCTAGAATATACAACGCAGCGTTATTTATTGCCCAGGTAACTGGCTCATTTGCTGAAACACTTCCTAATGAAGTTTGTCCATCATTAATGGTAGAAACTAATCTAGTAGAATTAATTGTTGGAGAAGTGGTGTCTTCTACAATCACAGTTCTAACAGTTATTCCAATATTACCAATTGTATCTGTAGCTGCGTATGTCCGTTTGTAAGTTCCTATAGTGTTAGTGTCAACAGCTCCGTAAATGGTAATGGTTTCGCCCCCATCAGCTGATGCACCTTGATCGACATAATCAGACCCCCATTCAATCCTTATTTCACTACTGCCCGATAATGTAATCACTGGAGGTATTATATCAGAAGGCACTAGAAAATATCCAAACTTCCCACCTAGACCATTTAACCCAGCTCTGTAATAATAATATACACTTGTTAGTAAGATTCCATCCCCAGTTTTATATGTAACAGTAAACCTAAGAGGGCTTATTTTTTTCGACCAGCTAGAATATGCAGAATTATTGAGATCAAGAAGGATTTTGTTCCCCCTATATTCCTGACCATTATACATGTTAAATGTATATACAAGAGACCAGTTATTATTTATAAACTGTGCTACGTCAAATGTTTGAAAACCTTCAGTAGTTGTAGTTGATGGACCAACATCCAAACGTGGTTCATCGAAAATATTATTAAACAAAAGTGAAATAGTTGGGTTTACATCTCCTGAGTTAGCATAATAAATAGAACTTGCAGTAAATGCTTCAAAAAATGACGATGTGTAAATAGTTACATCTTTCCCATAAAATGGTGTTCCTGGCGGAGAAGGAGATGTCACGCCTAGATTATTAATAGCTGGTATATACACGGTCTTTAATGCAGATTTCGTAAACGCATCACTTGCTATAGTATTTACACCCGCATGAAGAACAAGTGTTCTCATTGAAGTAGTAAATTCAAATGCCAAGGAACCAATAGTCGTGACGGTTTCCGGTATTGACATAGTTTCTATTCCTGATGCTCCACTAAAAGCTCTATTACCAATAGAGGTTACCCCTGCTGGAATATCTATTCTAGCAAGATGCCGAGTGTCGTAAAATGCATACTCACCGATACTTGTTATTGTGTTTGCTAAGTTCAACGTCACAAGATATTTCATTTCGTAAAAAGCTGATGCACCAATAGATGTTACACCAGATGGAATGGTAAGCGTTCTCATACTTGAACCATAAAACGCATTGTCAGCTATAGCAGTAAGGCTAGTAGGAAGGGTCAGAAACTTAAGTTTAGGTGTTCCGTAAAATGCATATTCGCCTATAGACATAATTGCGTTTGGAAGTATTAAATTTTTGAGATTTGTCATTCCATAAAATGCAAATGAGCCGATTGTATCTACACTAGTTGGTATTCTCAATTCTTGCAAATAGGTCATACCATAAAATGCTTCAGACAAAATAGTCGTAAGCGTGTTAGGTAGATCCATTGTCGAGATAGTGTTTGCATTTTTAAATGCACCCACGCCCAATGTATTATAGCCTTCTACTGTAACCATTTGTGCATCAACTATTTGAGACGTGGCATTTGAAAGAGTGTTTGTTCCTCTAAATATGACTCTTCTTACACCGGCATACCATCCATGCTCAACATTATTTATTGGGTAAAATGCAAGATTTGTGATAGATGGTTGAAGGTAGTCCAGTTCTCCATTTAATCCTTCGGTATCAGTAAAAGAATAATATACAACAGATATTAATTCCGTTCCATCTGATGTGACATATACTTGTGTAAAGCGTAATGCTCTTCCGAGATCCCATGTAGTAAGTAGATCACCTGTTACTTTAAATGAGTTTTCTCGATAATCGACACCACTTGACATACCAAATATACCTATGGTATACCAAGCTTCATCTATAAACTGTTCAATCGTTAAATTAATAAATCCGGTATTATCATCAGTACTGCCACCAACATCTAATGCACTATTTTCACTTAGTGTTTTATAATGAAAAGTTATGTCTGGATAGTCGGATAAAACTGTTTCATATTTTAGTGTAATATTCCTGAACAATTCAGTTGGTTCTCCCAATCCATCACGTATTGGATCAGTAGTTTCTTCACCTCCACCTCCACCTCCACCTCCACCTCCACCATCACCTCCACCATCATCTCCACCATAATCTCCACCTCCACCATCATCTCCACCATAATCTCCACCATAATCTCCACCTCCACCATCATCTCCACCATAATCTCCACCATAATCTCCACCTCCACCATCATCTCCACCTCCACCATCATCAGTTGGATCGACCCCAGTCTCCAAATAAGTTAGATAATCTTCTCTCGATACACCTGCATTTGGATCCACTACATCTAGACCATTGAACACGCCGATCATAACATTGTAGTCTTTATAGGTTAGTATTTTCCCCGCTGGAGCTAGCTGAAAACTCCTCGAACTAGTTGTTACTTGTCGAGTAGTTTTACTCATATTTAAATCATTTACTTCATTTTTCGAAATAACTCTTGTTGTATTCAAAATATTACGTGTGTTAAACGATCTGGTTGGGTCTGCCACCGCTTTTAAAGTAAAATAAATATCCATATATAACCACCCTGCCGTATTAGTCTGGTTGTCCCAATATATAATATCACCATGCCCCCTGGAATTTAGGGCAGGTAAAGTTAATATATAATCATGTAATGAACCTATACTTGTTACTGAAGTAGTATATGAGTATGTAGTAAGGTCACGTTCATATGCCCCTAACTGTATTCGGTATCCTGCTGGCGCAACAACAGAATGATTTTTTTCGTTCTCAAAAATATATGTTGTAGGGTTAGCACTGTCTCCAGAATTGTAAGCCCATCTTACTATTCGTCCATCAATGGGAAGAGTAATAGTTCCATTTCCATCATAGACTGCGGGTGCAGTAGATGTAGTAGTTGATGGTGTAATTAGTTGTGCATATACACTAAAATCAATAGGGAAATGCTCCCAATTGCCCATGCCACCTGCCAAGCCATTGATACTATTATAGTAAAGTCCACCTGGTCCCGACGATGAGTCAAGTAGAGTTAATACAATATAATCATGTAAGTTGGTTATTGAAGTATTTGTTGTAACATGAGTTTGAGTATTTCCCATCAGAGATGATTTTAGAACTATCACGTATCCGGATGGTGCAACAACATCTATATTTTTTCCATTGCTACCAAAAACATATTTTGTAGCAGTGTTATCTCCAGAATTATACGCCCATTTTACTGGTGTTCCACCAGATGCTAATGTAAGAACCCCATATGAATATGAATATGACGCAGGTGCAGGTGCAGGGGCAGGTGCAGGGGCAGGCGCAGGTCCACCTCCATCATCATCAGGTGCAGGTGCAGGTGCAGGGGCAGGTGCAGGGGCAGGTGCAGGGGCAGGGGCAGGTGCTGGTGCAGGTGCTGGTGCAGGGGCCGGGGCATCTTCATACATATAAACTCTTACTTTGTAATCTCGAATATAAAATGCTTCGCTATCATCATTTGTTGAACCAGATATAACCATTGTCTGTTGGTCAATTGACAACCAGGAAGGTAATGGTGGTATAACTGCAACACCAACATATAAATCAAAATCTGTAGTGTCAAAAGGTGTGATAAAAATAGAGTTTGGAATGCTTGTTGTGGTTATTGCTCTAGTATTTCTTGTCCGGACTGCATACGTATAACATGTATTCGGTACTTGCTCATATAATAGTGAAACAAGATCCCTCGTACTTGCATTTGCATCTGTAATGGTTGAAAAGGTTGTAAAGTTTGCATTATGGGCTATTACACAATTTTCACTATATTTGAATAAATATTCACCCCCATGATATCCTTTAAAGATAATCCCAACCGAAACAATACCAAAATCATCTGTAACATGTATGAGTACATTACCATAATGGTACTGATATACGACCCCGTTTACACGGCTAGTAATAAAATCATTTGTTGGAGAACTTGACATATATATACGATCTTGGTTTGTCGTATTTAATAGGGTAATTGCCCATTCCTTTGGAACATCTTGGATCAAGTATATACCCTTCCCCAAACCATACTGAATAATTGGATCCTTTGGATTATTAAATCCAATAATTGTATTTCCTTCGTGTTCAAATAAATACATTCTATTTGGATTGTTAAAGCATGGTATGGTTGCATTACTTGAACATATTTCAGAATAACGTAACATGTATTTTCCTCCTGCATATCCGTGGTTAAATAAACATATAGACACTATACCAAAGTTATCATTAACATGTAAAAACACGTTTCCATAGTAAAAGGAATATTCTCTCCCATCCACAAGCTTAGTAAACTTTTTTGTATCTTCCCCGACAAGATAAACAAACTCCTCCTTCTCATGATTTAATACAGTAAATGCATCATTTATGGAAACATTCATTACATAATATATTCCCTTTCCTACTCCATATTGCTTCTTGTAATCTTGCAATTTATTACTATTAAATACAATATATGGTTGTTGTTTAGTATTGAAACATATTTCAAATACATTAATGCTATATAGACATTGAAAATCATCATCATTATCTTTGGCATAGTTTATATCAAGTTTTCCTCCTTTACAAGGATCCGAGCAACGAATGCGTTGTACAAGATGAAGTGGTGTAAATGCACTTATTTGTAGATCGGGTGATTTTAAAGATTTTAGTTGATATTTTTTATCTTTAAAAATCATTCTTGTAACACTCGGAGGTGGAAGAAGTTTTACACGAAACTTCTTAGAAACAACATAACCAGATCGCCTTGATCTTTCTTTCGCATTTTTTTCATCACGAATGTTTGCACTTTTAAAAGACAATGTCATATCTGCATCATTAAAGCTTGATTTGCCAATCGCACCAACTTTATTATTATGAATAACGAGAGAAGACTCTGTATTACGATTTTGGCTATAATTACTACTCCCATCAATACCAAAGGTTGTGTCCCGATACATTCTTCTATGTATAGCATGCGATCCACCCATGTCGCAAGTGCTTGTTTTAAACGGTTCCCCATTTTTAGCATGTGTAAAACCATTGTTCGTATTGTCTACTGTTTTTGGTGTCTTATTGCTATTCAGGGGACCCTTAACTGGACTAAACAAATAGCTCCCTCCACTGTAAGAAATGTTACAGTTTTGTTGGGACATACTTGTTATCTATATGTATTATAGATAACAATCTAATATGATTTTATTAATAAACATTTAATTTATAAATTAAGATATTAAATTATTAAATTATTTATGGAGGAGGTGCATGACCGCCGTTATTATTAAATTGCATTAACATCGTTAATTGTATTGTTAAATAATGCAATATTAACATAATATTCTTTATATGTAGTATCGTTTAATATAGCATGTATCGAGAATTGAGTAACATAGAATGCATCATTATCATTTGTAGATGTTCCTGTTATAGCTCCGGTAAGGTTATTAATTTCTAACCAACTAGGAAATGCCGGGCCAAATGGACTTACTACATATTTCACAAACATGCTTGTGTCGTTATTAGTACGCTTCTGTATTGTGATATTACCGTCTCTAAATGTGTATGCTTTGTATATGTTTTGACTATAAAGTGTGTCTGGGAGGGTTGTTGTTTGAGTTGTCTTTACAGGGTCATCGGATCCCGCTGCTTTCACATCAAAACCAGTTGGACACATATCGCTATACTTAAATATGTTCTTACCTCCAATAAAGTTACTATTATACATGAGTACTGAAGCATATTCAAAATCATCTAAAACGTTTATTACAACATCTCCGTAATAAAATATGTAGTCTTCTCCATTTACAGGAAACAGAAATTCTGTTTCAGAACACGTTAAGTATATTTTACTATATAAGTCTTTATTGGCAATTGTAAATGCTAAATCTATTGGAACATTCTTCACTAGATATGTTCCCTTTTTTAATCCATATTGTGACTGATATAGATCCGTAACGTCATTAAATGCTATTCTGTGTTGACCATTTTCTAATTGTATCAAACGCATAGTACTGGGATCAGATAGACACGGTGTTCCATTAATGTCAGAGCATGTTTCAATATAATTAAATAAATACTTTCCTCCAACATAACCATAATTGTAAAAGAATATGGATACTATATTGAAATCGCCAGTTACATCAAGCTGAACATCTCCATAATAAAAATCATAGTTAATTCCATCTACAAAACGTGTGAACTTTTTAAGTCTGTCTCCGTTTATGCTAATAATATCTTTTTTGTTATTGTTTAAAATGGTAAAGGCATCTTCCAACTTTACATCTGAAAAAAGGTACCTTCCTCTTCCAACACCATAATTCTGTGAATAATCACTTACACCTGAACTATTAAGTACAACATATTTTGCACCACTTACAACATCATCTAAAACATAAATATTGTTATTACTTAAGATACAGGGAATGTCGGAACGTTCCTCTGAAGCAATGACATTGTTATTTGTGCACCCTATTGTATTGTTGTTATCATTGTTATTTATAATCTCACCACCTTGACAAAATTCTTGACAGCCGGCTCTAGATCTAAGATGTCGTGGCATAAATATACTTATTTTTTCGGCAGCAGTTGTTGTTCGGTATGTTTCGACTGAAGTAGATGGAGGTGGCAAAACTTTTGCCTGAACTTTTCGTGGAACAGCACAACCAGTTTTTCGTACTCTATTCTTTGCACGATTAATATCTTGAACATGGACACTTTTAAACGAAAGTGCTTGATTTGCATTATTCAACCCAGATTTTCCTATAGCAGTTGTTTTTATCAAGGAGGTTCTAAATGAAGAATCACTATTCCCGTAATCATATTTTGACTTAATATTGTCGTATCTCTCTTTTGTGTTTAAGATTTTGTTTTTGTATAGTTTTCTTTCTATTGCGTTTGTGTTTCCATTATCACAGTTGGTATCCTTTGGTGGTTGTCCGTTTTTCGCATGAGTGATTCCCCTATTTTGATTTTCAATTGTTCCTGGTGTCTGACTTGTCGACAATGGCCCCTTGATTGGACTACATACATAACTACCTCCATTGTAAGAGATGTTACAGTACTGTTTGTATGCAATGCTTGTCATTTATATGTATCTATATATATATAACAATCTAAAAGAATGAATGAGAAAATATTTATTTTAACTTGTTGAACGTGTGCTTCTTAGCAACTTGTCTTTTATAAGATGAGTAAACTGAACTATCAAAGACATACTTATGATTACAATTAGATGGGTTTACATCGCTTGCATTAAGAACGGCTCTAAATGGAGTAGCGGCAACGTTGTTGTTATTATTAATCTTTGCTGCTAGTTTTCCATTCCATCCTCTTACTATTAAAGAACGATCCATGGCAAAAGAAAACTGTCTATCGCTAACCCCAGTAGGGGTTGGCATACCTCCTTTTGTGGAAACCTCTCTAGGATTTTGGGTCATATTTCTAGTCATAGAAAACATATTGACTATATATGTTATATACTAGTAAAATATTATATGTTGGGTTTCGGGTGCTAATTCTAAAGTGTTTATAAAAAATACAATATATACATTAATTTTAATACAACCTATTTATTTTGTAATAATTCTTGGAACAACATTCATTGTGGTAAGCTCTTGGAACAATAGTTTGCATGCGTATGGTAACTCAACATAACTAAAGTCTGATCTATTATTGCATGTCTTGCAGATATGAATATGTTGCTTATCGTTATAAGACGATATCATACCACACTTTTTACATGTATACACGCTGTATTTATCTGATACATCATATATTCTTTCTTTTGTAAATCTGGCCGCACCATGTGAACACATACAATCTCTTTCCATTTCACCAAATCTTAGACCACCGTCTCTACTTCTTCCTTCTGCGGGTTGGCGTGTTAAGTTAACCATTGGACCAATAGAACGACTATGTTGCTTATCTGTTACCATATGCTTGAGACGCTGATAAAACGCTGGTCCTGTAAACACGGAGGTTTCAATCTGTTCGCCAGTCATTGCATTATACATAATCTCATTGCCATTTGACTCATAACCTACATTTTGAAGCTCTTTGCAGATTGTCTGTATATCTAGATCTCCAAAGCTTGTTCCATCACCAAATAGTCCAAGTTCGAGAAGTGTTTTTCCCAATAGGGTTTCTTTTAACTGACCGATCGTCATTCTAGAAGGGATAGCATGTGGGTTAATAATAATATCCGGTTTAATTCCAGAACGAGTAAATGGCATATCCTTTTCAGGAATGATGTTTCCAATCGTTCCTTTTTGACCATGACGACTGCTAAACTTATCACCATAGTTAGGTTGACGAAGTGCTCTAAGACGAACCTTTGCAAAAGTATATCCATCACCATTCCTATCTACGTAATTCTTGTCAATATATGTTTCTTCGTTTGTTCTGAAAACACGACTTTGATCTTCATATTTGATGACCTTTGTATGATCATTTCTATTTTCTTTAATTGGAACAACTTTGGAAATAATAATGTCTCTGTTTTCTACAAGAGTATTCTCGTCCATTAATCCCATGTTGTTAAGTTTGTCGTAGTTAGCAAACTTCATACCTTTTGTCTTTGTTGGATCAGGTTTGCATCTAATTTCCTCATCACCATTGATTTTCTGTTTATCTTCATCTTTTTCGGTGTGGTAAATCACCGCTTGAAACAAACCACGCTCTACGGAACCTTGGTTAAATAACAAGGAGTCCTCTTGGTTGTATCCAGTGTGCGACATAATGGCTACAATAACATTTATTCCATTTGGGATATTAACAAGTTTAATCATGTGCATCAGACGAGTATCTACAAGAGGAGCCATGGGGTAACTTAATACATATGCAGTTTTATCCATTCTTTCCTCGAAGTTTGTAACATATACACCTATTGACTGTTTTCCCATTGCACATTGATATGTATTTCTGGGTGACTGATTATGTTCAGGAAAAGGTATACACGATGCTAGAATACCAAACATAGTGCTAGGATGGATCTCACAATGCGTATAGTTATAGAACATGTTGTTATCTATTTTAGTTATGAGTTGATTTGGTTTAATTGCAATTAGTGATGCCTGTTGTTCGTCTGGATCAATATACTCAATAATAGATTCGTCGATACAGGTATTAGTAAGCAAATCATCCCAATCGATTTCCTTTTTATTTAGTTTGCTCATTACATCGTTGGTGATAAGAACGTTATTGTTTCTTACACGCAGAACCGGTCTGGTAATGCGTCCACTTTCATTGCAAATGCGGATTTCGTTTGTATTGTAATTGAAGATGATGGATGTATATATATTAATGATACCACTATACTTTTGCTGTTTTAGGGCAGTAAATAGCTCATAGGGCTCTTTTGATATGCCAACCCAACAACCATTTACAAAGACTTTTGTACTTCCACAAGCATCGGTTGGCGAGATACTGTCTACCGAAGTAACTTTCGTATTTATAAACTCGTGCAATGGTTCGGAAATTGTATGAATAGTAACGTGTGCCATGTACGCCAAGTTCTTAACAATGCCGACAGACTGTCCCTCAGGAGTTTCTGGAGGACAAAGAAAGCCCCATGATGTGTTGTGAAGTTTTCTTGGTGGAATAAGTTTACCACTTTTATCGGTAGGAGTAGACACACGACGTGCATGACTAAGTGTCGAAATATAAGTAAGGCGATTTAAAACTTGTGCAACACCTGCCTTGTTGCTGTTCATATGCTTTATGCCAAAGTCGCCAGTAGATAACGCCCGTTTAATACCATTTTCAATGGTAGATGATTTGATAATTTTATAGATGTTTGTTTGGTTGATAATGTTTTGAAAGTCGTCCGTCGACTTCCATGATCCAGTATTGATCTCTCTAATGATTTGCTTTTCCATATCTTTGACCAGCTTGTTGAAGTAGTTGCGGAACAGGTTATTAAGTAGAACACCACATAGGTCGAGACGTTTGTTCACGTAGGAGTCACGGTCGTCTTGAGCAATTCTACCAAGTCTTGCTTGTATGAGGCGATTTGTCATATAGCCAAGGAAGAATAATTTCTTTTTATTAGTGGGGCAGTGAGGAAATAGGTCATTCCTTAATACGTCTACTGCAAACTCCCTCTTTTTCTTTTGTCCAGTTTCTCTATCCATATTAATCGGAGTATACATAACGTGTTGTGTTACACAACTAAGACAGTCTTCTTGCGTCAATAGATCTGCAGCGTCCCGGATTGATGCATTTATAAACTCCAACATATCTTGTTGATCATCATGCTTTAAATCAAGTAGAATATATTCACATATTTCTTTATCAGATGTTACACCAAGTGCACGAAATAGAACGAGCAAAGGAACTGGTTGTTTTAAACGAGGTATCTGAATAGTAAGTGGGTAACCAAATCCTGTATTTTTAGATGAGACCATTATATTTAGTTGTTTGGGCGAAATACATTTGTGATCTGGGATGGATTTAATCTCTGCCATCCACGTATACTTTGTATTGTTTTTACTAATATTAAAACAATACACCTTGTTTTCGGCAGAACGCTCCTGGGCAAGAACTGTTTTTTCAGACCCGTTAATAATAAAGTAACCCCCTGCATCATACTTACATTCACGAGTTGTATCATAGTTAATGTGCTTATATTGATTCAGCACGCAGATACTAGACTTTAACATGATAGGCATCTTTCCGATATGAATGTTTGGAATGTTTTTATGATACACCTGCGTATGCTCAAGATTTTCACCGTTTCTAACAAGATACTTTATATGGACATCTACTGTCATTGTCGACGAGTATGTAAAGTTGCGTAATCTTGCTTCTTGTGGAAACATGAGCTTAGTCGCACCGTTATTTTCTTGGATTTGTGGTCTGTAAATATTAAAGTTTTCAAACGTGATATCGATTTCAAGTGACGTCTTTCCACTCTTTTCATCATAGTCTTGTTCTGATTTAATATGAACCGGATTAAACATACCTATAGTTTGTTCTATTTGGTGATTTACAAAGAGGTTGTAGGATTCAATCTGGTGACGAACAAGTCTTTCCAAATGATGTCCTTCAAAATATGAACCAAGAATGCTCCAAGGGGTTTCAACATAACCCTTGTCGCCAAGGAAGACATCGTTAGCAACATTTTCAAGTTCATCTTTGTTGAGAACCATTTTGTATAGCTTAAGGCTGAACTTATAAACTTGTTGATAAAACAGAGGGATTACACCTACGTTCAATTTACTTATATTTTTATGTGTTAATTTGTTGAAAAACTTTTATCTATCTATATCATTGTACACTTTATATTAATGCCAAGTAGTTCTGGAAATAAGAAGACTATTCAAATTAATCATGAGTTTTTTAAAATAGGTAAAAAAGGATTAAACGCAGTTTCGGGTAAACAAACGCAAAAACAAGAAAAGAAAAAACACAACAAAACTGTTAAACATAACACCATTAAAAAGGAACTTGTAAAAAGGATACAACAGTTAAAACAACAAGAAAAGAATGCTGCATCTAGGGTTGGGTCAGACGATATTGTTGATAATATTGGAAAAAGCGAGTTTGATGAATCAATGAAATACCTTCAATCATTGGCTAATAATAAGAACGCAGAGAAAAAACGGGCCAGAAAGAGAGAGAGAGATCAACAAAAACTTCAGGAAGCCGCTATGGAACAATCGGGAGGTAATCCTGTGTCAAATCCAATAATACAGAAAAACACCCCTAAAAATAAAACTATGAAAACATCTGCACTTTATCAACAGTATGGTTTAGGTATGAATACAGATGTGAATGTCAATGTAGATCTTCCGTCTGAATTACAAGTAAATATTCCTTCTACAAACTATCCAATTAATCAACAAAAATTAGATAAATCCCCCTCTATACAACTAGATTATACTCCTCCTCCAGCTACAACACATAATATTATTACGCCACTCAAACATACAACTGAGCCACCTTATAGTAATTTGAAAGGTTCAAGTGTGAAGCCGACTTTTCGTCAATGGAATAAAACAAAGAAAACTCATTCGGCTCCTTCGAGTGGAATGCGTAGTACAAATAGCATAAAAAGTGCATTTACAAAGTTAAATGAACGAGAACAAAATCTTGAAATGGTGAAAAATAAATTTCAGGATAAATCAAAAAACTTATCTTCAAATGTGTCATCCGGAAACGAAATATTAGAACTCAAAAGGTTTTATACTAAGAGTAAGGGCGGTAGTAACTCTAAATCAAGAAGAAAAACTATTAAAAGAACTATAAAACAAAAATATACTGTTGGTAAATCAGGAGATAAACGAAAAATATCGGTTCTTGTAAAAAATATGAAAACACGTAAACGTGTTCAAGAAGCCAAAAAGAAATTAAAATCGGAAAACCTGTTAGAAATCAAACGTTTTCTAAAAGAAAGAGGACTATTAAAATCAGGTAGCTCGGCCCCCAATGATGTTTTGAGAGCTATGTATGAATCTGCTATGCTTGCCGGCGATGTTCACAACTTAAACATAGGGACAAAAATACATAATTACCTAGAAGAAGACGACACTTTTTAATCACCTAACTAATTTATCTTTGTAATAATAGTAATCACCAGATTTTTGTGGCCGTTGTTTTCCGTCGTTGTCTTTCCATCCAAAATTAGGACCACTTTGTCCTCCAGATACACATTTTGAACCATTAAGTAATACACAACAATCAACCTGTTTACACGAGTAACTATCTAAGTTTCCACATCTTTTTTCAATATCGTCTATATTGTCATCTGTTTTATTACAAAAGCTGTTATAATTTCCAACCGCAAAATCTTTCTTAGGGTTTGCAAACTCAAGTGATCTTAATAACGAAGTATCAGATTGCGTAAATGTAGCCACTGGTGGTGGAGGCTCCTCTTTTATGCGTGTTTTTTCATTAGTTAATTTTTTTTTAGCTGCGTCCATAGTTTTCCTGTTAAATATCCCACGAATAAATCCTTCACGTTCTTGTTCTTGTTGCTGTTGTATAATAGGTATATTCTCTTCTATAAATATAAGTACGCTTCTGTCTATTGTCGCCATAATAACTGCAATAACAAGAACACCTAGTAGCATTTTATAAATAAGTATCGTCATAATTTAACTGTCTATATACTATTTACTCATATAAAAATCTATATAGTAAATAAATACAAATTGAACACATGATAATATAAAAGTATCATACTAATATATATTTATTAGTGCAAATGATCATTCCAATTAAATGCTTTACGTGTGGAGAAGTGTTGGCGGACAAGTACAGATACTATTTAGAACAGGTTAAATCCAAAAAAATGAAGAGAGGTATCCAAAGCGAAACAATACTATATTTAACAAAGGAAAATACAAGCAAGACCCCAGAAGGTGAAGTATTAGACGAACTTGGATTAACCAAGATGTGTTGCAGAAGACATATGTTAACACATGTTGATATTTAACAATATCATGGTAAGTTATTCATATAGATTTGGACATTATTGTATAAGTGTATTTTTCTTTATTTTGCGTATGAAATATATTCCCTCTGTATAGTATATATAACCCAAGAAGTATGGCAAAATCTATGGCAAAATCTAGAAAACACCATTCTAAAACCGGCACTCGTAAAACGAGAAACTTAAGACACCATAAAAAAAGTAAAAGAGGTAAAAAAGTAGCAAAGAAGACAAAAAGAAAGTCCAAGTTATCAAAAAAATCTCATAGACGCAGACATCGTCGTTCATCTAGATACAATATAAAGGGTGGGTCTAGTTGTGCCGCAAACGCAGGAGCAGCAAATCATAACCCTTCAGGATTTTCACTTGTTCCATCTGCTATATCTGATATTGGTAGAAGTGTGCAATATGGTGCATTAGGTGCATATGCTGCTACCGGAGGAAATGACCCGCCAATCAATCCTCTTCCATACCAAGATCAATTAAATGGAGGTAATCTTCCAGATGACATTATGTTGCGTGCATAAATATACCCATATTATATAATATTTTCTGATACTACTATATAATATGACCTATTTTCCACTTAAAATTAAGGAATTATGTACACCGTCACGAGCATATCTTTATATTTCGTTGATAGGTCTAGTAGCATCTGCTATACAAAACCTTATTAGTTTTGATAATACAACATACAAATGTGGGTCTTATGCTGTTATAGTTCCAAGTGTTATGTTAATATTTTTGTTTAAATTTATTTATATAACTTTCTGGGCGTATGTTCTCAACTTGATATGCAAAGATAACCAACGTATACTTTCTTGGTTCTTGGTTCTTTTTCCAATGTTATTTATTTTTGTCATTATTGGCATACTTATGTTAACTGGTGGTAAACTTGTAAGAACCAGTTCTATGCTATAATCATATGTTTGACACGATAAAATCTAATAATTAAGTATGTAATACATCGTAACACGTTTAATTACATACAAAAAATATAAAAACAATATAGTATAGAATACTATTATAGTATACCATGGACAATATTTCTTGGAGTGTTATACATAAATATTTTGAAGATAATCCGTATAATCTTGTTGCACACCATCTAGACTCATACAACGCATTTATAGAAAATGACTTGAAACGAATATTTAAGGATAATAATCCACTTCGTTTTTTGGAAAAAAAGAAGGACGATAAAGGCGAGGATCTTCCATTTGAATGTTTTATATTTATGGGGGGTAAAGATGGAGATCGTATATATTATAGCAAGCCCGTTATTTATAATGACGAAGATGCAGTTGATGTTGAATATATGTATCCAAACACAGCTCGTCTAAGAAATATGACATACGGAATGAATATACATTACGATATATACATCGAGTTCGTTTATTATGAAAATGGCGAACGCATTGACAAGAATATGATGATAGAGAAAGTATTTTTGTGCAAAATACCAATTATGCTTCATTCAAACATGTGTATTCTTCGTTCACTTCCAGAAACAACCAGATTTTCAATGGGCGAGTGTCATCACGACTATGGAGGATATTTCATTATTGATGGTAAAGAAAAAGTATTAGTGAGTCAAGAAAAGTTTGCAGACAATATGCTCTACATCAAAAAACACCCTGATGACAGCAAATACACGTTTAGCACAGAAATTAGATCTGTTTCCGAAGACCCATCTAAACCAGTGAGAACTACAAAAATTAACCTTGTGAGGGGTTCACCAAGCTATAGCAATTTAAATATCGTAGTTGAAATACCCAACGTCAGAATACCGATACCATTGTTTATAGTTATGAGAGCATTAGGAGTTGAAAGTGATAAGGATATAATTGAACATTGCATTTTAGATCTAGAAACAAATAAACAGTTTGTAGATGATTTTATTCCATCGGTTCACGATGCTGGAAATATATTTAACCAACAAACTGCACTTCATTACATAAAGGAGTTTACAAAACGAGGAACAGTAAACGGAGTTTTGGAAATACTTATGGATTATTTTTTACCACATATTGGAACATCTAATTTTATAGATAAGTCCTATTTTGTAGGTCATATGGTATATAAGTTGCTACGTGTTCATAAAAATGTAGATCAACCTACTGACCGTGATAACTTTATGTATAAACGTGTTGAGTTGTCAGGAACACTTATTTACCAATTAATAAGAGAATATTATATCGAGTTTAAAAAACGAATAGAACAATCTATTGATAAAGAGTTTTATTTCCACGATAAAGAGTACAAAAAGAAATCCAAAAATAAATCCAAAAAGGGTGATCAAGAGAAAGATATTGATTACAAAAAAAACTTTACTAGTTTGATCGAAGATAATCATACCACCTTTTTTAAACCTACTATTATTGAAAAAGGTATTCGAAGTGCATTCAAAGGAAAATGGGGTGCTACCGAACAATCTATGAAGGTTGGAGTTTTACAAGATTTAAACAGACTTTCAGGTTTATCAGCACTTTGTCATATGAGAAAGATTGTTCTTCCACTTGATCCCACGGCAAAGGTAACTGGACCCCGCCTGTTGCATTCTAGTCAATGGGGATTTATTGACCCATTTGACACTCCAGATGGAGGAAATTGTGGACTTCATAAATACATGGCTATTTCAACTTATGTTACTAGTGGTACATCTGGAACACCTATGATTTCATGGCTTAGATTATATACAGGCATGAAGCTTCTCTCTGAAAGTAATCCAAGAACAATCTCTGTATTTACAAAAGTATTTGTTAACGGACGTTGGGTTGGAATTATTGATAACCCAGTCGAATCTATGCGAAAGTTTAAACTTTGTAGAAGAATAGGATCATTACCTGCATATAACAGTATATCATTTTCATATAATACCAATGAAATGTTTATATACACTGATAGTGGAAGATTAACACGCCCTCTATATTATATAGATAATGGAAAACTAAGTTACGGAAATAAACAAGTTTTAAAACTCATTCATGATGACAAATACAGATGGGAAAATGTTGTAAATGGTTTTAAAGAAAAAACATCTGGGCATGAAGGGATCAACCAAGATAATTACCATGATATCATCAAAATGTATTCTGGTATAGATAAGGAAATGAATAGTTTAAGTCTTGAGAGCTTAGAAAATGTATTTAATAATAATTTAGCAGTGGTAGATTATCTAGACTCCTCTGAAGAAAATACACATCTTATTGCAACTGAACCCGACGATCTTCGGTCAAATAAACAATATACACATTTGGAAATACATCCATCTCTGATATTAGGTGTGTTGGGTAATTCCATTGTTTTCCCAGAACAAAACCCATCTACACGTAATACATTTTCTTGTGGACAAACGAAACAGGCGGTATCGGTATATCACACAAACTTTCAAAATCGAATTGATAAAATGGGGGTTGTTCTTAACTATGGTCAGGTACCATTGGTAAAATCAAGATACTTGAAATACATAAACAAAGAAGAGATGCCTTATGGAGTAAACGCTATCGTGGCAATTATGTCTTATACAGGGTATAACGTTGAAGATGCTATATTAATTAATGAAGGAGCAATTGAAAGAGGTTTATTCCGAACTACATACTATTCTATGTATGAAGCACGCGAAGAAACGTCGAAACACTCTGCAAATAACAGTGACATTAAGTTTGCAGATGTATTAAAAATGCCAGAAGTAACAGGTATTAAAAAAGAATACGACTATGATGCACTCGACGAATACGGGATCATTAGAGAAGAAACTGAGATGCACGAAAAACGAGCAGTTATTGGACGTATTACGGTAACACCCGATGTTGATGAAACTGCAGTTGATTCGTCAGTATTCCCTAAAAAGGGACAACTTGGTATTGTAGACAAATCTTTTATGACAGATGGTGAAGAAGGAACTCGTATAGCAAAAGTAAGAATTCGAGAGGAACGTATTCCTGCCATAGGAGACAAGATGGCATCTCGTGCTGGACAAAAGGGAACAATTGGTCTTATTATTCCTGAAAAGGACATGCCCTATTCAAGTGATGGAACAGTTCCAGATTTGATTATTAATCCACATGCTATACCATCCCGAATGACAATTGGTCAACTTCTTGAAGCACTTATCGGAAAAGCAGATACTTGCGTTGGCGCATTTGGAGATTGTACAGCATTTACAATGAAGGGGGCAAATACAGATGCATTTGGAAAGGTGTTGGTTGACAATGGGTATCATTCTTCAGGTAACCAGGTAATGTATAGTGGATTTACTGGACAACAAATGACCGCAAATATATTTGTTGGACCAACATACTACATGCGATTAAAGCACATGGTAAAAGACAAGATTAACTCACGACCAAGCGGTAAACGAGTATTTTTAACTAGACAGCCTAATCAAGGAAGAGCCAACGATGGTGGTCTACGTATAGGAGAAATGGAACGTGATGGTATCATGGCACACGGTGCATCATTATTTTTGAATGATGCGTTCATGAACAGAGCGGATGGATACTATATGGCAATATGTAATAAAACAGGTGCTATCGCAGCATACAACAAAGAGCAAAAAATTATGCTTAGTCCACACGCAGATGGTCCTCTCCAATTTAAGACATCATTAGATGGTAATGTAACACTTGATAAGATAAGTCATTATGGTAGATCATTCAGCATTGTTCACGTTCCTTATTCGTTTAAACTTTTGTTACAAGAATTACAAACAATGAACATACACATGAAGATTATAACAAACGATAACATAGACCATCTCACAAGTATGGCATATTCAGATAATGTAAACAAAATTCTTAAGGATAATTCAAATCTCAGTAATATTTACGACAAGATACGCAACATTACAAAAAATGATATGAAAAATATTATTAGTGATCCTATCGGTCAAGATAACATTGGAAAGCCACCGGTAGTAACAGATAACATCACATCTGAAAATATATCACCGTCTCGCTCTAATATGGAAAAAACGGATAGTGACAGTATTCAATATCAAACAGGTCAAGAAAAAGATTGGCCTGAAAGTCCAGATTATCCACCTAATATGGAACCAACATCCCCGCAGTTCCCCCCCTCTTCAAATGAAAACAGTTCTTCGGCACAATCCGTTTCGGCCGATGATAAATCTATAAATTATGATGACTACATGGTAGGTGATAACCAAGAAGCAGTTAACAACGATGAAATCCCAGATATGTCAAAGTTTACTATGTCAGCAGATGAAAGTTCTATCCCACAAGAAGATAAAACCGATACACCAAGTAAAATAAAGGATCCAAACGTTCAATCACAGTTTGACTCTCTTCCAGAAAAAGACAAGTTAAAATTAATGAAAGCTGTTTCTATGATGGAAAGTGAAGAAGAAATTTCAAGAAGAAAAGATGAGGCAGCAACACGTGGTAGACAGGAAAATATGTTGAAAATAAGCACAGATAGACTAGAAAATACAAAATTAGAAAGCGAAAAAGAATTAGACCAATCTACAGACAAGGATCCAGTAAGTATATTAAAGATTGATACTTCGAAAAAGGATGGAGAAGAAGCAGACGATGAAAAAGATGATGGGTCCAACAGCGAAAATAAGTCGGGTGGATCAAAAAAGATTTCATTTAATCTTTAATAAACACCAAATTGAATATAATTATGTTAGTATCAATATAGAATATTAATACTAACTAATAATATAGTAGACGTTAGAATAAATGCAAAACACAAGTAGCCTAGTTTCTTCAATATTTACGTCTCGTGAGACACTTCTCGAATTAATGAAGGTGCGTGGATATGATATATCTGAGTATGAAAACATCACACTTACAGAAACAAATGCTAAGTATACAAATAATCAGTTAGATATGCTATTCGATACTCCACTTGATACTGATACAAAAATCCGAAAAACGTACGTCAATTATCATATTGACAAAGCTCTTCGTCCAGCCTACATTCATGATACTATTGAGGATTTGTTTAATGTAGAAGAGGTTTTGACAAAAGACGATACATTGGTTCTTGTAACAAAGGACGATCCACACGATACTATTATTAATACATTAAAGCACCTCTGGGAAAAAGATGGATATTTTGTGATTATCCACAATATTAAGAGGCTTCAATTCAACATTTTAGAGCACAGTTTAGTTCCTCCTCACAGATTACTCAAGGAGAACGAAATTACAGAAGTAAAATCAAAGTATAATCTTAAAAGTTTATCCGAGTTCCCCTCTATATCTAGATTTGATCCTGTTGCACTCGCTATAGGTATGCGTCCTAGTGAGATATGCGAAATAATTCGTCCATGTAAAACATCTATTACTGGGGTCTATTATAGAGTATGTGTCTAGTGTTAAAAACTAATGTATTCACAATATATATATAGCATATTAATTGACAATATAATGAGTTCTGAAAAAGTTCCACATACTCATATAATGGATTATCATCCAAAACCAAAAACTTTAAGACAGAAAATAGAAGATATCAAATCTAAGTTTGGAGTAAAACTTCAAGATATTGAGCTTTCATACACAAACATGAAAATGAACCCAAACATAGGTGTGTATAAAACAACATACGATAACCGATTACGAGGTATTCATGGTGTTCAATCTGAGTTATTTGAAGAAAACAACCAAATAAATAAAGAACGAAATGACCTTGGAAAAAGAATTGAACAATATGTTGAGGCTATTCAAGAAGAAAAACAAATAGAAAAAATGTATAAAGAAAAAATATATGCTATGGAGAACTCAATGACTGGTTCTGCCGGACTAAGAAAAAATATGACGGACAGTTATAAATTACAATATTCATCCAATTTTTTCATATTATTAGGAATAATCATGGCATCAATTATGATATACATTGTATTTGCCAAAAAAATTATTAGCGGAGAAGTATCTATTCAACCAACAAATATAATAGGATCGCCACTATAAATACTGATATATACTTTGCATTTTCTATGTATAATATATATCTATTTAGCCAATTAAAATGAATAACGATCTAACAAACACGGAATATCAACGAGCTTTAGACACATATAAGTATAAACGAGAGCAATACTATAATAACTTGTTAACTAACAATGCAACACTGAATAGTTCGTCCACAGATTATAAAGCCTACATGGCTGCAAATAGAAAACTATACAGTGCAATCAATCAAAAACTTACAAATGCTCCTACTCCCGTTGAAGGAGGAGGAAGTGCAGACGATAAAATATTTATGGATAAGATGAAACGTTATACTATGAGATTAAATGATGAACACACTAGAAGTGAAAGTTTATTAAGAAAACATGGGTTTCTAAAAGGAAATATGATTGTAGCTCAAAGATATGCCGAAGCAGAGAGATACAAAAAATATATATGGTTAACTATTTGTGCAATTATTCTCATAATTAGTTTCAAAACAATGATAAACCCTTCTGGCGCAACTGATGTATTTAATACTGTTTTATTTTCAATTATTTTCTTTTTGATTGTGAACGTTACTGAGCATATTGGGTCGTCATCAATCTTTTTAATATGGATAATATTAGTAAGTCTGTTAATCATTTACAATCTTAAGCACATTTTAAACAGAGATTAAACACATAAATATTCAAGGGCGTAACCCAAAATGTCGTATTTCACACTGTCGCAAAAGTAACAGTGCGAAATAATAGTTAAGAATTATCTATATGTATTGTATATAGTCAAAATATTAATTGAATGTCTGATATAAATGAAATAAAAAAAGACAATGAACAGCTTGATCAAGCATTATCTTATGTCAGGTCACAAAGACCACACGATGAGGCTAATCAATCGGCATATATCGAGATGGAAAAAAAATACAAGATAGAACTTGCCCCTCTTCAAAAAGAGTTTTCAGAAAAACTTAAGGAGTATACGGAACTGTCTCAAAAATATTACGGAGAATATGTCCCCATTTCTAGTTCACAAAACAAAGAAAGACGATCCACATGGAACAAACAAATGGGTGATTATGAATCTTATAATGCAAGCAGTGAGATAGAAAGACGCCAGAATGTACAGCGTGAACAATCCACATGGAATGAAGAAAGAAATAAATTAAATAGCGATTACCAAACTGCGTTGGATGAATATGAGGTTCTTAAAAACCAGTGGGAAGGAAAAAAATCCGAAAGAAAGAGGATATTGGATGAGGCAATAGCAGGAGTAAACTCGGCAAAATCTAAAAGAGAACAATGGAACAATGATCACGACCCCGATTATTTAAAGAATGTTGCAGCTGAATATGCTAGACGATTTAATACATTGATGATTTCTTCTACTTCAAGAGAGAATACCAGAACCTTAGATATACAATATCTGAAAAATCTTGGACTTAATACTGTAAAACGAGTTGCCGTTGTAGATGCAGCAAATTCTGGCAATGCAAAAAGATTTTATGGTATTGTTGGTCCAGATAATTCTAAGAGAGTAACAGTCAATGGTGGCAAGAAATCAGTATTAGTCAGGGTGGGAAGGTTTGGTCGTGATGGCGTTACACCACATCATAAAATTAATTCATCGACTGTTAGAATGAAACTACCTTATAAGGATCCCGAGGTAGACTACCTGAAGAACGAGGGAAATCCGTCTGATAAAAGTGTACATGGAATGAACACGAGTGGAAGAAGAGCGGGGTTTGGTTTCAGGGATAGGTTTGAAGCAAAAATACTTACCCACGATCGGG
>Ga0209533_1000547_pt1 | contig 35707 bp, 35 predicted proteins | sample COG_04_FD_184748 | JGI IMG/M metagenome (GOLD analysis project Ga0209533, IMG submission 184748) | Pelagic Microbial community sample from North Sea - COGITO 998_met_04 (SPAdes) (version 2) | ecosystem: Environmental > Aquatic > Marine > Neritic zone/Coastal water | place: Helgoland, sampling...
GCCATATTAGTGAGTTCGTTAAAATAGCGAACACCATGAGCTTTGATCCAGTTATCGACGGTTTTTTGTGCGTGTTGAAGGTCCATTTTATGAGAAATTATTGAATTACTAAACTAGTCAATGTTCAAATGAAATCAAATTATATTCATTAAAATAACAATGTGTATATCAACGCCTTATTCCCGCGCTTTAGAATCTATAATAATCGTCACAGGGCCATCATTCAAAAGGGCAACTTTCATATCGGCACCAAACGCTCCTGTTTGAACGGTTTGTCCTAAATCTTTTTCAAACTGACGAACAAATTGTTCGTAAAGCGGTTTAGCAATTTCGGGTTTGGCGGCTTTGATATAACTGGGGCGGTTGCCCTTTTTGGTTTGAGCATACAGTGTAAACTGACTTACCACAATGGCCGATCCGTTGTTGTCTTTTAGAGAGGTATTCATCACACCCTCGGCATCGTTAAAAATGCGGAGATTGGTCAGTTTGTTGCTCAACCACAGAATGTCTTCTTTAGAATCTGAGTCAATAATTCCTAAAAGCACTAATAATCCAGAAGCGATATTCGCTACTTTATTTCCGTCTATGGTGACACTGGCTTCGGAGACTCTTTGGATGACTGCTCTCATTTTGGCTCGTAGTTATCCGTTCGGTAATGTTCCTCGTCACCTTCCAAAATTTGGAGATAACTTTTGTAACGTGAGGCTGCCACTTTGCCATTTTTGAGGGCTACTTTAACCGCGCATTGAGGCTCGTGCAAATGCAGACAGTTATGAAATTTACAGGACTGTTTTAATGCAAATAATTCTGGAAAATAGTTGTCAATTTCAGAAGGCTCCATATCTACAACGCCAAAGCCTTTAATTCCAGGCGTGTCAATAATACGAGCGTCAAAACTAAGGTCAAACATTTCTGCAAAAGTGGTGGTGTGTTGTCCTTGTTTATGTTGATCTGAAATTTCTTTTGTTTTAATATTTAAACCCGGTTCGATAGCATTCACTAAAGTGGATTTTCCAACGCCTGAATGTCCCGCAAACATGCTCGACTTTCCAGTCATCAACGTTTTTACGGCCTCAAGGTTTTTACCTGTAATTGCCGAAATACTTAAACATTCATAGCCGATGCCTTCATAGAGATCGGTTAGATCTTCAACAATTTTTTGAGTCGTTTCATCATTAGTATCTGCTTTATTAAAGAGTAAAACAGCCTTAATCGCATAGGCTTCCGTCGTTGCTAAAAAACGATCTATGAAGCTTGTGAAGGTTGGAGGGCTATCAATAGTGATTAGCAAAAATACTTGATCGATATTACTGGCTATAATGTGGGTTTGTTTGGAGAGGTTAACCGATTTTCTAACGATATAATTATGACGGGGATGTATTGTTGTGATGACCCCAGTCTTGGTGTTATTACTCGTTTCCAAATCAAAATCCACGCTATCGCCAACCGCCAAGGGGTTGGTGCTTTTAATTCCTTTGATGCGGAATTTTCCTTTGATGCGGCACTCATAGAACGTCCCGTCTTGGGATTTAATAGAGTACCAACTCCCCGTAGATTTATATACAATTCCTGTCATTCCTAATTTTTAAATATGTAAACAAAGAAACATAATTCTTTTTAATATATTTTGTTATACCTTTGAAATCCAATTTAAACTTTTATTATGAGAAAAATAACACTATTTATCTTATTACTTGCGGTAACAACTCAGTTTACTTACGCCCAGGAGGTGGTTACAAATGAATCTATAATTCAAATGAAAGAATTAGGTTTTGATGAAACTATTATTATGAGTAAAATCAACGCTTCGGATGTAGATTTCGATGCTTCTATTACAGCATTATCAAAACTAAAAAAATCTGGTGTATCTTCAGAAGTGATCGCTTTAGTGATGCAAAAAGCCCAATTTAGCACAAAATCTAAAACAGGGATTTATTATTTAGCAGCAGACGACTCCACGAAACCAATTTTGGCTTCTGTATTTTCTGGAACTAACCAAAATGCAGTGGCACAGCAATTAGTGTCAGGTTTAATTAATGCAAAAGTAAAATCACAATTACCAAAAAGAACATCTAACAATGTAATTAATTCAACTAAACCAGAATTCACATTCATCTTTGACCCTGATACAGGTGCAGATAATATGCAAAATTTTCAAGGCGAAAAACCAAATTTATTTAACTGGTGGTTTAGAGTTGCAACTTCTCCAAATGAGTTTGTGTTAGTAAAAATGAGAGTAAAAAAATCTAAAAACCTTAGAGAAGTTATCACTTCAAAATCTAATATGTTTACCAGCAGTAATGGTATCGATCCAAAGGCATCTATTCCTTTTAAAATCGAAACTATTGGAAACAACAAATTTACAGTTGTTCCAGACCGTTTAGAGCCGGGTGAATATTGCTTTATCTATCAAGGAAATGTGCCTAATGGACGTACAAATCAATCCGTTTTTGATTTTTCAATTAAGTAATATAAGCTTGAGTCTAAGGCATTTCAATTGCGATTGCTAGACGACTTAATTATAAAATTAAAACCCCCTGTGAGGCGTGCCTCACAGGGGGTTTTATGTGATATTTTAAAACTTGCTGCGAGTCTTCAGTTCATCAAGATTTTGAATTTACAACCAATGAAGAACCCACAAAAAATTCAGCACGTAATTCCTCAAAAAAAATCCAAAAAAAAAGCCCCGCTATTGCGGGGCTTTTTTACAGTTTAATGGTTTTGCCGTTATCATCTATAAAATGATATTCTAGATATGTGTAAGCATCTCTTGGCATTACTTTAACCCATTTTTTATGTTCAAAATACCATTTTGTACGTATGGATGGGAAGCCTTTAGTAATAAAGGCTGCTATAAAAGGGTGTGTGTTTAAAGTCACTTTCTTATAACCTTTTTTCATAATTTGATCCAGCTTATGATTAATTTTATCAATCAAAACAATTGGTGCTTCTACTTCTGCTCCATTAGAACCGTTAGGATTTGCTTCCTTGGTTTTAATGTCCATTACAGGTCGAACCCGTTGTCTTGTGATTTGAATTAATCCAAATTTGCTTGGAGGTAATATTTTGTGTTTCGCTCTATCGTCTTTCATCTCATCTCGAAGATGATCAAAGAGTTTTTTGCGATTCTCTGCTTTATTCATATCAATAAAATCGACTACAATAATACCGCCCATATCACGCAATCTAAATTGGCGTGCGAGTTCGGTTGCAGCGAGGATATTAACTTCTAAAGCGGTTGCTTCTTGATTTCTTTCTTTACTTGAACGATTACCACTATTGACATCAACCACGTGAAGTGCTTCAGTGTGCTCTATAATTAGATAGGCGCCACGAGCCATTGATACGGTTTTTCCAAATGAAGTTTTAATTTGTCTTTCGATCCCAAATTTTTCGTAAATGGGCGTTTTTGAATTGTGAAAATTCACAATCGACTCTTTGTGAGGAGCAATTTCATGTACATAGTCTTTAATTTGATTAAAAAGCAAATCGTCATCGACAGTAATACCGGTAAAAGTATCGTTGAAAATATCTCTAAGAATAGAGGACGCTTTGTTCATTTCACCGAGTACTTTACTTGGTGTATGAGCGCGTGGAATTGCTTTACAAATAGATTCCCACTTTTTGTATAAATTTTGAAGGTCTTTATCGAGTTCTGCTACTTTTTTATCTGTTGCAACAGTTCTAATAATGACGCCAAATCCTTTTGGAGTTATACTTCTTACCAGTCGTTTGAGACGTTCTTTTTCTTTTCTGCTTTCAATTTTTTGAGAAATCGAAATACGATCGGAAAAGGGAACAAGTACCAAATAACGGCCTGCAAGAGAAATTTCGGAACTGATTCTAGGTCCCTTTGTTGAGATTGGTTCTTTTGCAATTTGAACCAAGATAGATTGGTTTGGCTTTATGATACTGTCAATACTTCCATCTTTCTTTATGTCGTCCTCAAAAGTAAAGTTTTTTAAAGAATAATCTTTTAGTTTACCTGTGCTTACACGTTTCATGAATTTCATCAATGTTGGAAGTTTAGGCCCTAAATCATGATAATGCAAAAATGCATCTTTATGATACCCTACATTTACAAATGCAGCGTTGAGACCGGGAACAGATTTTCTGACTTTGGCTAAAAACACATCGCCAACAGAAAATTTGCTGTTATCTTCGTCATTCTGAAATTCAATTAATTTTCCATCTTTTAATAAGGCAAAATCAACATTGTCTGAATTTGATCGAATTATTAATTCTTTATTCATTTGTGTTAATTTTTATCTATACACGAATGTACAGATGGATTATAAAATATTTTTCTTGATTCATTCCTACAGATTACTACAGGAGTATAATCTTAATTATAAAAACCATAATTTGAGGTTTAAATATAAGATTTGACAGGATTTAATTCAGTAAATTCATGTACTCAGCAAGGTGTAACTGAATATTAGCACGAATTTGATATCAAAGAACTTTTCAGAAAATAAATCGAAAAAGTAGCTTATGCTACTTTTTCAAATTACTTCTTCTTGTGACGGTTAGCTCTACGTCTTTTTTTACGCTTATGCGTTGCTACCTTATGTCTTTTACGTTTTTTACCACTTGGCATAAATGTACTTTTTTTAAAATTAGTTTATATTTATTAGTTTACTTTAACCTTTGATTTTACACCTTCTACAAATACTTTAGATGGTTTGAACGATGGTATGTTGTGTGCGGGTATTTTGATTGAAGTATTTTTCGAAATATTTCGACCAATTTTTTCGGCTCTAGTTTTAATAATAAAACTACCAAATCCTCTTAGATAAACATTCTCTCCAGTCTCTAACGATCCTTTAACTTCGCTCATAAAAGATTCAACAGTTGCCAATACATCCCCCTTTTCAATTCCTAATTCGTTGGAGATTTTAGCTACAATTTCAGCTTTAGTCATTTTAAATTTTGTTTAAATTAATGTTTTTTTTAATAGGCTTGCAAATATATGTATTTTAAATTCAATATTTCAAACCTAAAGAATTAAAATTAAATATATTAAAAGATTATTTTTGCAGTTCAACCGATTTTAAAATGAGTTTTCATTCGACACTAACAAACTGGTATTCAGTACATAAACGAAACCTACCCTGGCGTTCCTCCAGAAACCCGTATAACATCTGGTTGTCAGAAATTATTTTACAACAAACACAAGTCAAACAAGGACTGCCCTATTATGAAGCATTTATAGCCAATTATGCCTCAGTTCAAGATCTTGCTAATGCTTCTGAAACGGCGGTTTTAAACCTGTGGCAAGGGCTTGGCTACTATTCTCGTGCTCGAAACCTGCATTTTACAGCCAAACATATTGCTGAAAACTTAGATGGTACATTCCCAAAAAACTATAAATCGCTACTTAAACTAAAAGGGGTTGGCGATTATACCGCCAGTGCCATCGCTTCTATTTGTTATGAAGAATCCGTAGCCGTTGTTGATGGTAATGTGTACCGCGTTTTGGCACGGTATTTTGGAATTGATACGCCTATTAATAGTACTGAAGGCATTAAACAATTTAAAGCCTTGGCAGAGTCATTACTACCGCAATCAAACTTTGGAGATTATAACCAAGCGATTATGGAGTTTGGAGCGCGGCAGTGCAAACCAAAATCACCGGACTGTAGTGCGTGTGTATTGATTAGGTCTTGCAAAGCCTATGCTACTGGATCTATAAAAAACTTACCTGTTAAGCTTAAGAAAACAAAAGTCACAAAAAAATACTTTAATTTTCTAGTTATCGATTCGGAGGGTCATACCACCTATATAGAACAACGTACTGAGAAAGGAATTTGGCAACAACTCTATCAATTTCCCCTCATTGAAACCTCAGCGGCAATATCTGAAAAAGAATTTTTGGCCCACCCTGATCTAATAAAAAAGATAAAACTACCCTACAAAAAGATCTCTCTTTTTAACAACTCAGATATTATCCATAAACTTTCACACCAAGAGTTACATATTAAATTTTGGCTTATAGAACAGGACAATGCACCTGTGGGCGCCATAAAATGGTCGGATATTAAATCTTACCCTGTTCCTATTGTTATTGAGCGATTTATAAACAATTTTAAAAATTAAGTGCAAGATTTTAGATTTTTTAATATCTTTATATCATTAACTTTGCGTCAAATTCACCCAATAAAACACAAACTATTATGTCAGGAACTTTAAATAAAGTAATGCTTATCGGACATCTGGGAGATGCCGTAAAAATGCATTATTTTGATGATAAAAATTGTGTTGGCCGCTTCCCATTAGCAACCAACGAAACTTATACAAATAAACAAACCAACGAAAAAGTTAGCAATACCGAATGGCACAACATTGTAGTCCGAAATAAAGCCGCTGAAATTTGTGAAAAATACCTCAACAAAGGAGATAAAGTTTACATTGAAGGACGTCTGAAAACCAGAAAATGGCAGGACGATAAAGGAAACGATCGGTATTCAACTGAAATTCAGTGTGTTGATTTTACTTTTTTATCAACCAAAAATAATAACACCTCAACAGAGACCGCAAATCAAACCCCACAAGCAGCGGCTGCAAAACCCCCTGAAAACAACGATGAACCAAACGATTTACCATTTTAATTAGCTCATAAAACAACTATAATTGGATCCTGAACCCTCAAACTTGACACCCCTTTTAGACACTACTCTGGTAACAGGTGGAATTGGATTATTTGTTCTTTTAATATGTTCTGCATTGATTTCTGGAGCCGAAGTTGCGCTTTTTTCGCTAACCCAAAAAGATTTAGATGATGCTAAGGATACCAAATCTAGATCTTTTGACATTATTATTGACTTATTAAAGCGACCAAAAAAATTACTGGCATCAATATTAGTCGCCAATAATTTTATAAATATAGCTATTGTTATTCTATTTGCTTCTCTAAGCGAATCTCTTTTTGATGGGATTCATTATGAACTAAATTTAGGTATTTTCAAAATTGATTTAGTATTTTTTATTGAAGTGATTTTAATTACGTTTCTGATTTTACTGATTGGAGAAATTTTACCAAAAGTATATGCCAATAGAAACAATTTAAAGTTTTCAAAGTTTATGGCCTACCCTCTAAAGGGATTAGATGTCATCATTTCTCCGATAAGTATTCCTATGCAAAAAGTGACTTTAGGAATTCATAAAAAATTAGGAAAACAGAAATCTAATCTAAATGTTGATTATCTTTCTCAAGCTCTAGAGTTGGCTAGTGAAGATGACACCACCCAGCAAGAACAAAAAATACTACAAGGCATTGTGTCTTTTGGAAATACTGATACCAAACAAGTAATGCGCCCACGCATCGATATCTTTGCTTTGGATCAATCTACCGAATATGAAAAAATTATCCCTGAAATTATAAAACACGGCTATTCTAGAATTCCTGTATACCAAGAAAGTGTAGATACTGTGATAGGAATTTTGTACGTTAAAGACTTACTCCCTCATCTCCAAAAAAAACAATTTGACTGGACCACATTACTAAGAGCACCCTTTTTTGTGCCTGAAAACAAAAAACTAGATGATTTAATGGTAGAGTTTCAAGAGAAAAAAATTCACTTAGCTGTCGTCGTAGATGAGTATGGTGGAACATCTGGAATTGTATCTCTAGAAGATGTCATTGAAGAAATTGTTGGCGACATTAGTGATGAGTTTGATGACGATGATTTGATTTACTCAAAACTTGATGCAAATAATTATGTTTTTGAAGGCAAAACAACACTTAAAGATTTTTATAGGATTATCAAATTAGACGATGAGTCTGTTTTTGAAGCCGAAAAAGGAGAAGCCGAAACCCTTGCGGGATTTGTACTTGAAATATCTAAAAGCTTTCCAAAATTAAATAGTAAAATTTCGTTCAAAACCTATACATTTACTATCGAAGTTCTTGACAATAAACGCATCAGACAACTTAAAGTAACGCTAAAAAAATAATGAAACCGTTCGCTTTTATTTTTTGTATTTTTATATGTTTCTCTTGTGATGAAGTCCCTGTGCCAAAACCAAAAGCCTTTTTGAGTTTGGATTACCCAAAGGCATCCTACCTAAAAAGCGAACTAGATGTGCCTTTTGAGTTTGAAAAAAACAAACTTGCCCGGCTGAATTTTTCTAAAAAAAATGATATGATTGAGGCTGTCGTTCTTCGTTATCCCACACTAAAAGCCTCTGTTTTTATCAACTATAAAAAAGTAGATAACAACCTCGAAAAATACATCTCAGACGCAAGGGCAATGACTCAAAAACACGTACAGCTTGCAGATGAAATTTCAGAACGCATGTATGAAAACGACCAACAAAACTTATACGGTATGTTTTATGACCTTAAAGGAAATGTCGCCTCACAATCCCAGTTTTATATGACCGACAAAACAAAACATTTTATATCTGGAGCGCTGTATTTTGAAACAAAACCCAACTATGATTCAATCTTACCTGCCGTCAATTACATCCAAAAAGATTTGATGCATTTTATAGAAAGTTTGCGCTGGAAATAAATGCTATACTTCTGAATCTGAACTCATAGCATTCCATCCTTGGGCCGTTAGTGAAATTTTGGTTTCGGCACGAGTCACCAAATTCATCCCTACACTCGGATCGGTCATATAGCCAATAACGGTTAAATTTGGATTGGCTTTGATTTTAGGAAAATCTTCTTGAGAAATAGTCATAAGAAGCTCGTAATCCTCTCCCCCATTTAATGCTACTGTAGTACTGTCCATATTAAACTCCTCACAAGTTGAAATGACCTGTGGGTCTAAAGGTATTTTATCTTCATACAAATCACAGCCTACCTCACTTTGTTTACATAAATGAATAATTTCAGAAGATAAACCATCACTAATATCAATCATAGCCGTTGGTACTACTTCAAGGTCTTTAAGCAGTTTTACAATATCCTTTCGAGCTTCGGGTTTCAATTGACGTTCTATAATATAAGTATATCCATCCAAATCAGGTTGATTGTTAGGATTTACTTTAAAAACTTCTTTTTCACGTTCCAATACCTGAAGTCCTAAATAGGCCCCACCAAGATCCCCACTGACGACCAGTAAATCGTTTGGTTTTGCACCACTTCTTTTCACAACCGTATCTAAATCAACTTCCCCGAGAGCGGTAACAGAAATCATTAGACCTGTAGTAGAAGACGTTGTATCTCCACCAACAACATCAACGCCATAAACCTCAGCAGCTTGGTAAATTCCCTCGTATAATGCGTCCAGTGCTTCCAAAGAAAAGCGATTTGAAGCAGCTATAGAAACCGTAATTTGTGTCGCATCAGCATTCATCGCATACACATCCGAAAGATTGACCATCACTGCTTTATACCCCAAATGTTTTAAGGGCATATAACTCAAATCGAAATGAACGCCTTCCACCAACAAATCCGTAGTCAACACCACCGATTTATTTTTAAAATCCAATATAGCAGCATCATCCCCGATCCCTTTGATAGTGGAATTGTTTTTATCTGTAAATCGTTTGGTTAAATGATCTATTAATCCAAATTCACCTAAACTACTAAGCGGTGTGTTTTCTTGATTTTTATCTTCTATCATACTGCAAAAATAAGACGCTTTTGGTAAAATTCTAGTACAAAGCTTACATAATCCAATCGCATTGAAGGTAATATATAATTTTTTGATGTAAATTACGTTGCTAAATTACAACACAATTATATTAATAATTTTAAAACCCTACATAGCTTATGTACTACTCAAGCCCCAACAAAGCCCATAAATATATGTGTCTGACGACCCGTTTTTTAAAATTACTATGCATTTATATAGGAATTGGCTTAGCAATCTCCTGTAGCTCCGAACCCACAGGAGCTGTAGCAACAGATTCCGATGGAGATGGGATTATAGATAGTATTGATAACTGCGTTCAAATTGCGAACCCAGATCAAGAAGATTTGGATGGAGACGGTATCGGAGATGCCTGTGACCCAACAGATGACACGGATACAGACGGCGACACAATAATTGACTCTGAAGACAACTGTCCAGAGATTGCAAACCTCGACCAACTAGATTCCGATGGTGACGGCATTGGTGATGCTTGTGAACCTATAGATAATACCGATACGGATGGAGATACTATAATTGACTCCGAAGACAACTGTCCAGAAACAGCAAACCCAGATCAAGAAGATTTGGATGGAGACGGTATCGGAGATGTTTGTGAACAAAAAATCCCTTGCGAGAACGGTATGGCAGACATATACCCTTGTAATGGCTATGACCTTTTGAGCTATATGTCTTTAGAGGATTTGACTCCAGCTGCTGCTGGAGGAAGTCTATCTGGAAATGATTCTTGGGGCTGGACCGACCCAACAACGAATAAAGAATATGCACTTGTAGGACTCAATTCTCATGCGGCTTTTGTGGATATCAGTAATCCCCTTGTCCCTATACTTGTCGGGATTCTTCCTACTGCCACCGTAAATAGTTCGTGGAGAGATATCAAAGTCTATCAAAATCATGCCTTTATTGTAAGTGAAGCTAGCGGACATGGCATGCAAGTTTTTGACCTCACGCGCTTACGAAATGTTTCAAATACGCCAGAAACCTTTACTGCCGACACGCATTTTACAGACTTTGGCAGGGCCCATAATATTTTTATTAACGAAACTTCTGGCTATGCTTATGTAGTTGGCACCAGTCAGAGCTCTGGTGGCGCCCTATTTATAAACCTCCAAAACCCTACATCCCCAGTGTCCGAAGGCAGCTTTGGAGCTGGAGGCTATTCGCACGACGTGCAGGTTGTTAGCTACACGGGGCCAGATACAGACCATATTGGAAAAGAAATATTGATAGGCAGTAACGAAAATGAAGTTGTAATTGCCGATGTTACAAACAAGGCAAATCCAGTGATTTTATCAACCGTTACATACTCTAATATTGGTTATACCCACCAAGGATGGTTTACAGAAGATCTGACCCATTTTATTGTAGGTGATGAGCTTGATGAACGAGATATTGGAAACAACACTCGAACATTAATATTCGACATGTCAGATCTAGATAACCCTGTGTATGATTTTGATTATTTAGGTGCTACACGAGCCATAGATCATAACGGATATGTCAATGGAAACAATTATTTTTTAGCTAGTTATCGAGCAGGTGTTCGTATATTTGATTTATCTCAAATTAATAGCAATACTATAACCGAAATTGGTTTTTTTGACACCTTTCCCGAAAACAATAGTGTTGGATTTAATGGTGTATGGAATGTATATCCATTTTTTGAGAGCGGTAATATTGTGATCAGTGACATTGAACGTGGACTATTTGTTATTAAAAAAAGTAATTAATCGCTTATGCATAAAACCTCTAAATATCAGTTGTTTTCTCTACTAGTAATTGCTTTATTTCTTATAAACTGCTCTGAGGATAACGGAACTCCTACAGTTCAAAAAACGGAGATTGAGATTGATTTTGTAAAGACCTTAGGAGGATCAAAAAATGAAAGTGCAACAGCAGTCATCAAAACCACAGACGGCGGATATGCTATTTTGGGGTTCACTCAAAGTATGGATGGTGACATTACTAACAAAACAAACGAATCGTATGACTATTGGCTCATAAAATATGACGCAGCAAATCAATTACAATGGCAAAACACATACGGCGGAAGTGGTGACGATCGTGGAATTGATTTAATTCAAACTTCCGACAATGGATATGTTGTCATTGGAAAAAGCAAAAGTAATGATCTTGATGTTTCCGAAAATGCCGGTTTTGATGATTTTTGGGTATCTAAACTAGATAGCGGAGGCTCAATTTCTTGGGAATATACATTTGGATTTGCAGGGACCGACACCCCTTATTCTATCATTCAAACCAATGATGAGGGTTACTTATTGTCAGGAGTTTTAGATGTCTCTGCCTCAAATGGTCAAGGCGATCGAAGCTCGGCTGAACGACGGCATGCAGGTGGCGATTATTGGGTCATTAAATTAAACGCCAGTGGCATAAGAGAATGGAGTAACTACTATGGTGGATCCTTTACGGATACTGCCTACGATGCTATTCAAACTGAAGATGATGGCTATATTATTGTGGGCTCTTCTGATAGCGATGATGTAGATATTTCAAATGCTAATGGTGGATATGATTTTTGGGTGATTAAAATCTCTAACACAGGAGCATTAGTTTGGGAAAAATCGTTCGGAGGCAGTGAAATTGATGAGGCGCGGGCTATTAGCCAAACAAGTGATGGGAATTATCTGATTGTTGGAGATACTAGAAGTAATGATTTAAACGTATCTCTAAATAATGGAGCAGCGGATTTATGGGCTTTAAAAATAAGTCCTAATGGCACTGTACTTTGGGAGAAAACCTTTGGGGGCAGCAACTTTGATGTCGGAAGATCCATTTCTAAAACACAAGATAACGGGTTTTTAATTTCGGGAAGTTCGAGAAGTAGCGATGGAAATCTTACCACCAATAAAGGACAGAATGATGCTTGGCTGTTAAAAATAAATAGTAGTGGAGATTTGGAATGGGAGAAATCAATTGGTGGGAGTGAAACAGATTTTTTTAATGATGTTGTTGAACTCAATAACCAAACTATTGTAGCCGTTGGAGACTCTAGTAGTTCCAATGGAGATATCTCTGAAAATAAGGGGTTTACAGACCTATTAATACTCAAATTAAAATGAAAAGGCTCTATAGTTTACATACATTAATTTTTGCAATTCTGTTAGGCTGTAGCTCTGACACAAACGATACGAAGTCTCCCGCAAATGTCACTTTAAATTTTTCTCATTACTGGGATGATACTCCTGTTACTAACGCCGACTTTAATGACTTAAAGTTTACAAATGCGAAGGCAGATGTTTTAAGCATCGAACGTTTACGGTATTTGATTTCAGATATTGAATTCACAAAAACGAATGGTCAAAGTATTGTGTTAGAAGACTATCATTTAATAGATCTTTCCAATCAATCCAGCTTATCCCACACTCCAGCAGGCAAAATCGAAACTGGGACCTACAGAAATGTGTCGTTCACGTTTGGATTGAGGAATGAAAAAAACACTTCTAGTATTTACCCCGACCTTAATGCCGCATCTTGGAACGTTCCAAACATGCTAGGAGGTGGCTATCACTTCATGCAATTCGATGGAAAATTCATAAACAATATTGGACAAGCACAAGGATTTAACTACCATGCCATTCGTGCCGTAGACAATCCTGGGGATGCCCCAACCTTTCCAAAAAACACCTTTTTTAAAGTCAATTTGGGCGAGATTACTGTTGGTGGTAATTTAGAACTTAGTATTGCCATGAATATTGCCGAATGGTTCAAAAACCCACACACTTGGGATCTTAACGTTTATAATCAAATGCTCATGCCTAATTCAACGGCGCAAATTATGATACATGAAAACGGGAAAAATGTATTTACTTTAGAAAATATCAATTAAACAAAAATGAAAATTATAAAACCCTATATTTTTATTTTTTTACTTCCCATGCTTATCATTTCATGTGATGATGACTCAGAAGATCCGTATATAAATAAACCCACTCCAAGTGCGCTTCAAATTCCTCAACTTTTTCAAGATCTGATCCTTGATCCTGTTATTCCATCAAACAACCCACAGACAAAAGAAGGAATAGCCTTGGGAAAAAAGCTATTTTTTGACCCTATTCTATCTGATGATAATTCATTGGCGTGTGCTGGTTGTCATCGTGTCACAAATGCTTTCACAGATGACACACGCTTTAGTGATGGTATTGACGGACTATTTGGTCATAGGAATTCAATGCCTTTATTCAATTTGGCTTGGAATTATGACAACAGATTTTTTTGGGATGGTCGAGATTCTGGACTTGAAAATCAAGCGTTTAAACCTGTTACCGACCCTATTGAAATGCATACCACTTGGAACGCTGTTACTGAAAAACTACAACAGCATCCCGAATATCCTGAACTTTTTAGTGCCGCATTTGGCAGCGTGACAATTGACTCCGTTTTGGTTTCTAAAGCCATTGCTCAGTTTGAGCGTACACTCATTTCGGCAAATTCAAAATTTGACAAACACCTTTTGGGGACTGCCACCTTAACTCCAGCAGAAATAAATGGGTTTAATATTTTTATGGACGAAACAAAAGGCGATTGTTTTCACTGTCATGGCAGTGACAATAATCCACTTTGGACAGATAATAAATTTCATAATAACGGTTTAGACGCCATTATTACCGATCGTGGTCTTGGGCGAGTTACTGGAGACCCCGCAGACAACGGTAAATTTCGGTCGCCATCCTTAAGAAACCTTGCCTTTACGGCACCATATATGCATGATGGTCGATTTGAAACCCTAGACGATGTGATAAACCACTACAGTGAAGGCTTAAAAAACTCACCAACAATTGACCCTCTAATGAAAAAAGTAAGTCAAGGAGGAGTACAACTCACACCTCAGGAAAAACACGATCTTAAGGCGTTTCTTTTAACTTTAACTGACCAAGATTTTATACGTAATCCCGATTATTTAAATCCATAGGCAAAAGCTATAAACCCATATATTAATATAATGTTAGGATCTATGGAAATCCCCTCCTTATGTTGTATATTTGCACACTATTTAGAAAGTATCTACATAAGCACACTATGATAAAAGTATCTGAAACAGCCAAAAATAAAGTCTTGCAATTAATGCAAGATGATGGATTTGATCCTAGCAATGACTATGTCCGAGTGGGTGTTAAAAGCGGGGGATGCTCAGGATTGTCTTATGATTTAAAATTTGACAAATCTCAAGGAGAAAGCGATAAATTATTTGAAGATAACGGCGTAAAAATCGTGGTTGATTCCAAAAGTTTTTTGTATCTAATTGGAACAACTTTAGAATATTCTGGTGGCCTAAATGGCGCTGGATTTGTGTTTAATAACCCCAATGCAAATCGTACTTGTGGGTGTGGAGAATCTTTTTCATTATAGTATAATTTTAAAAGTGGTATGAGTAAGTACACCGAAGATGATTTAAGAGAAGAATTAAAAACCAAAGAATACGAATATGGTTTTTATACAGATATAGATTCTGAAACATTTCCTATTGGTTTGGACGAATCCATCGTGCGTGCCATTTCAAAAAAGAAAGAAGAACCGGAATGGATGACCGAATGGCGTTTGGAAGCTTTCAAAGTTTGGAAAGCGATGGAAGAACCAGACTGGGCGAATGTGAAATATCAAAAACCCGATTTTCAGGCGATTGCGTATTACTCAGCACCAGCCTCTATCGATCCAAATAAAACCCTAGATGATGTCGATCCCGACCTACTAGCAATGTACAAAAAGTTAGGAATTTCTATAGATGAACAGAAAAAAATGAACAACGTCGCTATGGACATTGTAGTAGATTCTGTATCGGTTGCGACTACCTTTAAAAAGACACTTGGTGAAAAAGGCATCATTTTTATGAGTATTTCTGAGGCGATCAAAGAGCATCCAGAACTCGTTAGAAAACATATTGGAACAGTAGTTCCCACAACCGATAACTATTATGCTGCACTAAACAGTGCTGTATTTAGCGATGGTAGTTTTTGCTATATTCCTAAAGGCGTGAGATGTCCAATGGAACTCTCTACATATTTTAGAATCAATCAAGGCGGAACCGGTCAATTTGAACGCACACTTTTAATTGCGGATGAAGGAAGTTATGTAAGCTACCTCGAAGGCTGTACAGCTCCTAGTAGAGATGAAAACCAATTACACGCTGCGGTTGTAGAATTGATTGCTTTGGATGCTGCTGAAATTAAATATTCTACCGTGCAAAACTGGTACCCCGGTAATGCCGAAGGTGTTGGAGGCGTGTATAACTTTGTAACCAAACGAGGCATCTGTGAAAAAGATGCTAAAATTTCTTGGACTCAAGTGGAAACTGGAAGTGCAGTGACTTGGAAATACCCATCATGTATCCTAAAAGGGGATAACTCTATTGGTGAGTTTTATTCAATTGCCGTAACCAACAACCACCAACAAGCAGATACTGGAACAAAAATGATTCACCTTGGGAAGAATACAAAATCAACCATTATTAGCAAGGGGATTTCTGCAGGGAAATCACAAAACAGTTATAGAGGATTGGTTCAAATAAGCTCCAGAGCAGACAATGCTCGGAATTTTTCTCAATGTGACAGTTTGTTGATGGGGAATGAATGTGGCGCACACACCTTTCCATATATCGAAGCCAAAAACAAATCTGCTCAGGTAGAGCATGAAGCAACGACTAGTAAAATTGGAGAAGACCAAATTTTTTACTGTAATCAAAGAGGCATTGATACTGAAAAAGCTATCGCATTAATCGTCAATGGATTCAGTAAAGAAGTCCTAAATAAACTTCCTATGGAATTTGCTGTAGAAGCTCAAAAATTATTAGAAATCAGCCTCGAAGGTTCTGTAGGATAAAAAACTAATACTATGAAAAACCTAATACTTTTTGTTTTTACAATTTCCATTTTAGGATGTAAAAATAACTCGAAAAATACCACAGAAATCTCTGATGAGATCACAACTATCAAAGGTAATTATATCTTTTTTAAAGATGCGGCAGTATTACAAAATGATGTCGAAATTTATGGAGTGTTTTTAAATGATGTTGCAAAAGAATTAAATGAAAAAGCAGCCGCTTTTAAAACTACAGATACCGACATGGTAGAGGTAGAAATCAGAGGGATCATATCCAATAAAAAAGATGCTAATATTTTATGGGAAAATAAAATAGAAATTGTTGAAATTATCAGCATTTCTTCAGCAAAAGAAACAGAGAATATATTAAACTTAGGCACAGAATAACTATGTTAAAAATAACCGATTTACATGCAAACATTGACGACAAGTCAATTCTAAAAGGCATCAATCTAGAAATAAAACCAGGAGAAGTCCATGCAATTATGGGACCTAATGGTTCTGGCAAAAGTACTTTAGCTTCAGTCGTTGCAGGAAAAGAAGAATACGAAGTTGAAAAAGGAGAAATTACTTTTGAAGGCCAAAACATAGAAGAACTTTCTGTGGAAGAACGCGCTCATAAAGGCATCTTTTTATCCTTTCAATACCCTGTTGAAATTCCAGGCGTATCCGTTACAAACTTCATGAAAACGGCGTTAAACGAAATGCGTAAAGCAAAAGGTTTGGAAGACATGCCCGCCAAAGAAATGCTACAAATGATTCGTGAGAAATCTGAATTATTAGAAATCGATCGAAAGTTTTTGTCGCGGTCTTTAAACCAGGGATTTTCTGGTGGAGAAAAAAAACGAAATGAGATTTTTCAGATGGCGATGTTGGAGCCAAAACTAGCCATCCTTGATGAGACGGATTCAGGACTGGATATTGATGCACTTCGCATTGTTGCAAATGGTGTCAATAAACTAAAATCAAAAGACAATGCTGTAATTGTAATTACGCATTACCAACGTCTGTTGGACTATATCGTGCCGGATTTTGTACATGTGCTTCACAACGGAAAAATTGTAAAATCTGGAACCAAAGAACTTGCATTTGAATTGGAAGAAAAAGGTTACGACTGGATCAAACAAGAATCTGAAAATTAAAAAGAACGCATTATATTTATGGAACTTAAAGAAAAATTAGTATCCTCTTTTATTGCTTTTGAAAATCAGATTTCATTAGACAACACTTTTGTACATAATATGCGTACAGAAGCCATTAAACGCTTTGAAATTGAAGGCTTTCCTGCCAAAAAAGATGAGGCATGGAAATACACGTCTTTAGGAAAAGTCTTGAAACAAGATTTTAGTGTATTTTCAAAAACAGAATCTGTACTTGAATATAAAGATGTTCAACCCTATTTTATAAATGATATTGACAGTTATAAAATTGTGTTTGTCGATGGAAAATATGCTTCTCATCTGTCGGAAACCACACATGAAGGTATTGATATTTGTTTAATGTCAGCGGCATTAACCAAGCCCAAATATCGTGTAGTCATTGAAAATTATTTCAATAAAATCGTTGAAAAAAATGGCTTAACATCATTGAATACAGCGTTTTCAAATGAGGGTGCTTACATTCATATCACCAAAAATAAATTGGTTGAAAAACCAATTCAAATCATCCATTTTTCTACAGGCAATGAAGCTGCGCTTTTGCTACAACCAAGAAACTTAATTGTGGTTGACGAAAATGCACATGTTCAGATTATTGAACGTCACCAAAGTCTCTCAGATAATCCAACCTTAACCAATTGTGTCACCGAAATTTTTGCGGCCAAACGAGGGATTGTCGATTATTATAAAGTTCAAAATGATAAAGAAAATGCATCACTAATTGATAGCACTTTTATAGATCAAGAAAGAGAAAGTCACGTCTCAGTTCATACCTTTAGTTTTGGCGGAAAATTGACCCGAAATAATTTGAACTTTTATCAGAATGGCGAATACATTGACTCCACTCTGAATGGTGTAACCATTATTGGAAACAAGCAACACGTGGATCACAACACATTGGTACATCACATTGAACCCAATTGCGAAAGTCATCAAGATTATAAAGGAATTTTTAGCGATAGCTCTATTGGTGTATTTAATGGAAAAGTTCTTGTTAATAAAGAAGCTCAAAAAACAAATGCATTTCAATCCAACAACAACCTGCTTGTCAATGACAAAGCAAGTATCAATACAAAACCTCAGTTAGAGATTTTTGCTGATGATGTGAAATGTTCACACGGTTGTACGATCGGACAGTTAGATGAAAATGCGCTGTTTTATTTACGTGCACGTGGAATTCCTGAAAAAGAAGCCAAAGCACTTCTAATGTATGCTTTTGCAAATAACGTACTGGAAAGCGTTAAAATTCCACAACTTAAAAATAGAATTAATAAATTAATTGCCCTCAAATTAGGGGTTAATATTGGATTTGATTTATGATGGAAGGCCAAGTATTAAATAATGCATTCGATGTTGAAAGGATTCGAAAAGATTTTCCAATCCTTTCAAGAACGGTTAATGGCAAACCGCTAATTTATCTTGATAATGCAGCAACTTCACAAACGCCTCAACAAGTTATTGATGTTATTGTAGACTATTATTCAAATTACAATGCAAATATTCATAGAGGTGTTCACACCTTAAGTCAGGAAGCTACAGATAAATATGAAGGCGCACGCCAAACGATTCAAAAGCATTTTAATGCAGCACATGCTCATGAAATTATTTTTACGTCAGGCACAACCCATAGTATAAATCTGGTAGCCAATGGATTTGCAAGTTTACTCACTAAGGACGATACAATTCTTGTGTCGGCACTAGAACACCACAGTAATATTGTGCCTTGGCAAATGCTTTGCGAAAAAACAAAAGCAACACTAAAAGTGATCCCAATGACTTCTGAAGGTGCCTTAGATATGGCCGCCTATGACGAGTTATTACTTTTAGCCCCAAAATTAGTTTTTGTCAATCATATCTCAAATGCCCTAGGAACCATCAACCCTATTGAGGAGATGATTCAAAAAGCGCATCAGGTTGGTGCGGCGATACTAGTGGATGGTGCTCAAGCTTGCCCTCATATTAAGCCTGATGTTCAGGCCTTAGATGTTGATTTTTATGTCACCTCGGGTCACAAAATGTGCGGCCCTACAGGAGTAGGAATGTTATATGCAAAAGAATCATGGTTACATAAACTACCCCCATATCAAGGCGGGGGAGAAATGATTGATGAGGTCACCTTTGAAAAAAGTACCTATGCAGGTCTGCCTCATAAGTTTGAAGCTGGAACGCCAAACATTTGTGGAGGCATTGCTTTTGGTGCCGCGATTGACTATATGAATTCGATTGGTTTTGAAGCAATTGCCGCTTATGAGCATGAACTTTTGGAGTATGCTACCGATAAAATGAATGCCATTGATGGAATGCTTATTTATGGTCCAAAAACAGATAAAACTTCGGTGATTTCTTTTAATATAGAAGGCGTTCATGCTTATGACATTGGCACTATTGTCGATAAACTTGGGATTGCTATTCGTACAGGACAACACTGTGCTCAACCTATAATGGATTACTTTAAAGTTTCAGGAACTGCGAGAGCTTCCTTTTCTTTTTACAATACCAAAAAAGAAATAGATACCTTGGTAGAAGGGCTTGAAAAAGCAGCGATGATGTTGCGTTAGTTTACACAATTAGTGCATTTAAAAAAATAAATAGTACTACATTTTACTAAAAAAACATTTTTACACATGAAACTACTTGCCACATATTTTACATGGATTGTTTTAGTTGCTAGCTGTAATTCAAAAAAAATCGTGGCGTCCAAAAATACGGATACTAACTCGAAGCAACAGCAAACAACACTAACCTATAATGCATTTACCCGCGGTTTTTTTCAAGAACTAATTATCACTAAAAATAATTTCACTGTATATAAAGACTTTGAAAAGCTAAATCCCATTTCGAAAGATTTAGACCTCAAAAAATGGAGAAACTGTTTGGAGTTATTAGATCAAATTAACCTCAAGGATTTGCCAAATCTAAAATCGCCTACCAATCGCAGGCAGTTTGATGGCGCCGCTTTTGCACAATTGACCGTGATTCAAAATGGAGATACAATTCAATCCAGTCGTTTTGACCATAAGTCCCCTCCTGCTGAGATAAAACCTTTAGTAGAATATATATTATCTATACAAGAAAATTAAAATTCCAATTTAAGAATTGTATTTTTGCAGTATGAAAATTGAAACGATACAAGCGGATTTAATAGATGAGTTTTCCATGTTTGACGATTGGATGGAACGTTATGAGTATATGATCGAATTGGGAAAATCACTACCCCTGATTGATTCAGCGTTTAAAACTGAGGATACGATCATCAAAGGGTGTCAGAGTAAAGTATGGCTTCACGCAGCTCTAGAAAACGAAAAAATAGTATTTTCTGCCGACAGTGATGCGATTATTACAAAAGGAATTGTGGCCATTCTGATTCGGGTATTTTCAAACCAGAGCCCTGAGACAATATTAAAAACCAATACGGATTTCATTGACGAAATTGGTCTAAAAGAACACTTGTCACCTACCCGAGCCAACGGATTGGTGAGCATGATAAAAAAAATAAAAATGTATGCACTTGCATACCAAACACAAATAGGATTATGAGTACCGAAGAAATTGACGTAAACGCTTTAGGAGAAAAAATAGTTCGTGTAATAAAAACTATATTTGATCCGGAAATCCCTGTGGATATTTATGAATTAGGATTAATTTATGATGTGTTCGTAAATGAAGATTATGAGGTCAAAATTCTAATGACTTTAACAACGCCAAACTGTCCAGTAGCAGAGACGCTACCTTTGGAAGTAGAAGAAAAAGTGAAATCCATCGACGCCGTTAAAGATGCTGAAGTTGAAATCACTTTTGATCCACCATGGACGCAGGATTTGATGAGTGAAGAAGCTAAACTAGAACTTGGATTGTTGTAATAATGAAAACTGGTGAAATTGTAAATCGCGTTGCAAACAGTGTCTTAGTCACTGTTGATTTGGAAGACTATTACCCTCAAGGCCCTCGAGTTTTATTTGATATTAAAGACTGGCTATACGAAGGCTTAGTCCTTCGTGAAAAAGAATTTAGAACCTTTGTAAAGACACATGATTGGTCCATCTACAAAAACCAATACATTGCATTACATTGCACCTCCGATGCTATCATTCCTGGCTGGGCGTACATGCTTGTTAGGCTTCAACTTTCAAACATTGCCAAACACGTTGTAATTGGCGACTTAGAGGCTTTAGAAACCTCTTTATACCAAACCATCATTACTGATTTGGATGTTAATTTTTGTGAAAATAAGCCTGTAATTATCAAAGGCTGTTCTAACAAACCTGTACCTGAAAATGCCTATCTTTTTTTGATTGATAAATTGCAGCCAATCGCAAAATCAATTCTATATGGCGAAGCCTGTTCTTCTGTACCTTTGTATAAAAAATAAATAAAGGATTCTTTTCTTTTAGATTTATCGATTTAGTTCAATTTTATATATTTGCACTTAATTTAAACCCCAAAACCTACAATCACATGAAAAAATTTATTTTAATTTTAGCTTTAATTTCTCAATTTCACAACCTCTCTGCTCAAGATTCTACAGAAGAACTTAGCGACACAGCTGTTTGGACCAAAGGAGGTACGTTTACTTTTTTATTAAATCAATCTACCTTTGAAAACTGGGTTGCTGGAGGGGTAAGTAGCGTTTCGGGAGCCGTTGGTGTCAATTATGATTTTAATTATATAAAAAAGGACTGGTCTTGGGATAATAAAATCATAGCTGCTTTTGGAATTACAAAAATTAAAGATCAAGACATTCAAAAATCCGATGACCGTCTAGAATGGAATTCTGTATTGGGAAAAAAAGCAAAAGGCTATTGGTTTTACTCCGCATTCCTTAATTTCAAAACACAATTTACAGATGACTTGGATAGCGACACCAAAGGCCCCACTCAATTTTTATCTCCTGCATACTTACAACTTGGTCCAGGAATATTGTGGAAAAAAAGCGATAATCTAAAAGTGAATATCGCCCCTGCAACTACCAAATTAATTGTTGTAGACAAAAATCTCACCCTACCTGACGCTGCATATTTTGGCGTGGATGAAGGAAAAAGCACTCGTTTTGAGTTTGGTGCTTCGGTAGGTGCATATTACAAATTTGATTTGATGAAAAATATCTCAATGGAAAATATTTTAAACCTCTATTCCAATTATCTTGAAGACCCCCAAAATGTAGATCTTGATTACACTATGAATTTAGTCATGAATATTAACACATACATTTCAACTACGTTGGCCTATCAAACCATCTATGATGACAATGCTTTTGAAGGCTTACAAACGCGACAAGTGTTTGGACTGGGACTGAATTATAATTTCTAAAAACTCTGCATAAAAAATCCCGCATTAGCGGGATTTTTTATTACTCTATACTATCTTCATAATCGGGATACAAAAAACTATTGTACGGAAAACGTTTGACATGAATTTCGCGAACGGTCTGGTATACACGTTTTTTAAAGTCTTCTAAATTCTCTTTGTTAAGTGCAGAAATAAACAGTGAATTTTCACCAATCTTGGACATCCAAGTGGACTTCCATTCGTCTATAGAATAGTGTGCCGCAGTACGAACCGCAATCAAATCGGTGTCGTCAAAAGGCTCAGCTTTATAGGCATCAATTTTATTAAACACCATGAGTGTTGGGGTGTCCAATGCATTAATTTCTCCTAATATGAGGTTTACGGATGCTATATGTTCTTCAAAATTAGGGTGAGAAATATCCACCACATGGAGTAGTAAGTCCGACTCCCTGACCTCATCCAAGGTGCTTTTAAAAGAATCTACCAGTTGTGTTGGTAACTTTCTAATAAACCCTACGGTATCGCTCATCAAAAAAGGTAAGTTTTTAACGACCACTTTTCGAACAGTGGTGTCTAAAGTTGCAAATAGCTTGTTTTCAGCAAACACATCCGATTTACTAATCACGTTCATTAAAGTTGATTTACCAACATTGGTATACCCCACAAGGGCAACTCGAACCATAGCACCACGATTTCCGCGTTGCACCGACATTTGCTTGTCAATTTTTTTAATCTTAGCCTTTAAAAGTGCTATTTTTTCTCTTACGATACGCCGATCTGTTTCAATTTCAGTTTCCCCTGGCCCACGCATTCCAATACCTCCTTTTTGTCTTTCGAGGTGCGTCCACATTCCTTTTAATCGGGGTAATAAATATTCACACTGTGCCAATTCTACTTGAGTACGGGCATAACTTGTTTGTGCGCGTTGAGCAAAAATATCGAGAATAAGGTTGGTGCGATCTAAAACTTTACAATTTAATATTTTACTAATATTGCGTTCTTGTGCAGAAGACAATTCGTCATCAAAAATGGCAGTACCTACTTTATGTTCCTCAATATACAGACGTAATTCTTCCATTTTCCCAGTACCAATAAAGGTTTTAGGGTTAGGCTTTTCCATTTTTTGGGTGAAGCGCCGTAAGACCTCTCCACCTGCAGTGTAAGTAAGGAATTCAAGCTCTTCTAAGTATTCTTTAGATTTGGTCTCATCTTGAGATTTTGTAATCACCCCAATCAAAACGGCTTTTTCTAAACCAATATCTTTTTTCTCTATCATATAAATGTATTGGTCAAAGGTAAAAATTAATAGCTAGATTGAATCATTCAAAATTTAAATATTTACTTAAGTTAGGTTGTTAAAGCAGTGCTTTTAATCGAACTAAAGTGCTTTTAATCTATTATATAGTGGTTGGTTCAATTTAAAATAGATAAAAAATTAACTTCGCTCATATACCAATTTAAACCTTTAACAAACCATTCTCAACAAAAGACTTGTTTTTACATAAATGGATTGAAAACAACGCATTGAGGTAGTTCCTTTAGAGGACTCCTAATGTTAGTTCTGTTGTGCTCACATCTAACAGCAATACCAAAAAATAATGAAACGATTACTTCTAATTTTATTTATACTACTGTTTGCACTTCAGGCGAATGCGCAGCAAGACCCTCAATACACACAGTATATGTATACGATGAATACGATCAATCCTGCCTATGCAGGGTCTACTGAAAGTTTGTCTATCGGTGCCTTATTTCGTAGCCAATGGGTTGGGCTTGATGGTGGTCCAGAAACCTTTACCTTTAATGTCCATGCTCCGGTTGGGGAAAGGGTTGGTTTAGGACTATCCGTAATCGCCGATCAAATTGGTCCTGTAAAAGAAACCAACACCTATGTCGATTTCTCTTACACAATTCCTGTGGGGGCGGTTAGCCAATTTGCATTTGGAATTAAAGGCGGTTTTACGTCTCATGACATCGGTATTGGCGAAAGTCAAATTACGGTAATGGATTCAGGTGACCCGTTCTTTTCCAGTGCAATAAACGAAACAACACCCAACATAGGTGCTGGAATTTATTTTTATAACCCTCAAAAATACTACGTTTCCGTATCAATTCCCAATATTTTGAATGGTGTACATTTAGATGCCAATGGCACAAAAATTGGGTCAGAAAGAGAACACTTTTTTGCAGCTGCAGGCTATGTTTTTGACCTTTCAGAAAATTTTAAGCTGAAACCACATACACTCGTTAAATATGCCGTTGATGCCCCTATTAGTTATGATATAAATGCAAATCTGTTTATGTACGATATGGTTGAGCTAGGGATAGGATATCGACTTGACGATTCTTTTAGTGGTATGATTAATTTTAAAGTTTTTGACAATTTGAGAATTGGATATGCTTACGATGCTATTCGTTCTGATCTAGATATTGTAACCAATTCATCTCATGAAGTCTTTATTAATTTTGACATTAGTTTGTCTAGCAAAATTTCTCGATCTCCTCGTTATTTCTAATCTAAGATAAGACTTACAGTTATGAAACATATTATATCTATATTAAGCGTCACTTTACTTTTCAGCTTTGGTTTAACAGCTCAAAATAGGGCTACTAAAACCGCAGATAAACATTTTAATAAATTTGAATTTGTAGAAGCTTCTGAAGCCTATTTAAAATTGGTCGAAGACGGAAAAGGAAATGGTTACATCTACAGTCAACTGGCCGAAAGCTATTTTAATGTTTTCAATACTGTAGAAGCTGAAAAATGGTATGCCAAGGCATTAGAGTCATCTTCTGAACCCGAAATGATTTACAATTACGCTCAAATGCTGAAAGCAAATAGAAACTACGAGGCGTCTAGTGTTCAGTTTAGGAAATTTGCGGAACTGAGTCCAGCCGATAACAGAGCGATTGCCTTTACTGCAAACCCTGATTATTTGAATAAAATTCTAAAAAAAGGGAATAGGTTTACTATTGAGAATTCGCCTACCAATTCCAATTTTTCAGATTTTGGAGGCACTTTGCAAGATGGAAAATTATACATCACCTCAGCCAGAACTAGTACTCGAAAAACGTATGGATGGAATGAAGAGCCGTTTTTAGATATCTATACAGCAACTGCAAATAGTGATGGTACATTTCAAACGCCTACTAGAGTTGAAAACACTATAAATACAAAATATCACGAAGGTACGGTAAGCTTTTCACCAGATGGAAATACCATGTATTTTTCTCGTGAAAGTTATTATGAAAAAGTATATGAAAAAGATCCTAACACAAATTACAAAATCAGTATTCTAAATCTTTACAAGAGCACCAAACAAGATAACAAATGGTCGGCAGCAGAAAGTTTAACTTTAAATGGAGAGGACTATTCAGTCAAAAATCCATCTGTAAGTACCGACGGAACGGTTTTATATTTTGCTTCGGACAAAACGGGTGGCTACGGAAATTTTGATATTTATAGTGCTCCAATTAACGCCGATGGCACTGTGGGTGAAGCCACCAATATGGGGCAAAAAATAAATACTGAAGCACAAGAAATGTTTCCTTATATCAGCACCTCTAATACGCTCTATTTTTCATCCGATGGCCATTTAGGCCTAGGAGGATTGGACGTGTTTTTTACTAAAATAAAAGAGGGCAAATCTGGACCTGTACGAAATATTGGAATCCCCGTGAATAGCAACGCCGATGATTTTGCGTTTCACATTAATGAAGAAACTTTGAAAGGGTTTGTGTCCTCTAATAGAGAAGGCGGAAAAGGGAGCGATGACATTTACACGTTAAACGCACTTCAGTCTATCTGTGATGTCACATTGACTGTAACTGTAAAAGACAGCAAAACGGGATTGATTATTAACGGAGCTACAGTGAGTATTCAAAATACTGATGGCGGTATTTCTAAAAATAAAATATCCGACGCTGAAGGGGTTGTTAACTACAGCATCAATTGTGATACTGACATTTTACTCGCGGGATCTAAAATAGCTTACGAAAGTGGTTATGCCTCAGTACTAGGAACAAGTGAAGCAGAAGTTGTTGCTGAACTTTTACTAACGCCATTAAGCGCACTTATTGTTGGAAATAGAGTGATGCTGAATCCGATCTACTTTGATTTTGACAAGTGGAATATTACGACTCAGGCGGCTTATGAACTGGACAAACTCGTACAATTAATGAAAATCTACGATACGATGATAATCAGTGCCGAATCGCATACCGATTTTCGTGGTACAAATTCTTATAACCTATTGTTATCTAAAAGACGTGCAAAATCTACAGCTCAATATGTGATTTCCAAAGGCATTGATGCCAGTCGAATCACTGGAACAGGAAAAGGAGAAACCGCTCCTAATATCAATTGTGGTGGAAATTGTACGGAAGCCGAACACCAGTTAAATAGACGTTCAGAATTTATTATTGTAGAAGGAAACCCAAATGACGAGTAAATACTAAGATCCTTTTGATTATTAAAACGCCTCGTATTTCGAGGCGTTTTAAATTTTATAAAGCTTGTAACATCAACAGCGATAATCCTATTATTGCTACAGGAAGTACGATGAGAATAAACGTGGCATAGCCCAAGTCTTTTTTGTTAGATAGTTTGGCATTTAATACACGGCGTTTGCGTCCGCTATAATTCACCCAGTTTTTAAAGTGAATAAACACGGCTGTCAACACAAAGAGCATCCATGTATTGGAACTGGACATGACCACGACCTTCATTTGTTCTAAAAACTTAATAAAGAATACCCCGCCTAGAAACAACAGCGCGATTTGAAGTACAGAAGTATAAAACAATGCTATGCTGTTAGCCTTTTGTTTGTAACGGCCTTTAAAACGGTTAAAAACGGTCAGATAAAGTTGATTGAAAAAATTCATAGATGCCAATATAGCAAAAAACCTGTGATCAGATCACAGGTTTTTTAGATTTATAGATGTAATTTAGTACTAGTTTTGAACCAATACTTTAACATTATCAATTTCATAGGTTCCTGTATTGCTTGAATTGGCAGTGTATTTAAAAGCGATATGAGCATTCCCAGAATACGGGCTTAAATCAACTAATCCAGAATAGATCCAATCTTTGTAATAAGTATCATCAGGAACAATTGTACCTGGAAGTGATGTCCAAGTAGCGGATGACACTCCTACATCTGTTCCGTCCCAGTCTGTAGAGATCAACAATTCTAATTCACTGCCATCACTAAAACTATTTGAAGATTCAAATTCAAAGAACTCAAATTCATTAACATCTAAATCAATAGTAGGTGATATTAACCATGAAATAGTGCTTGCATCACCAGAATTATAGGCACTAATTTGAGCAATTTTGCTTCCAGGGTTTCCAGTGTCAGTCGTTGTTCTAGATATCCAATTTCTAGACCCCTCTTCTACATAATTTGTCCAATCTCCAGAAATCTCAGCATTGTTTGAATAGCTTTGAAAATTTTCTTCAAAACTAGTGGTAAAAGTAAAATCATTAATATCATATAATACACAACGAGCACTATCCATATTAACGTCATCCGTCGAGTTTAAAGTTAAAATCAAAGAACTTCCATCGTAAGTCTTAGTAACAATCCCAGCAATAGGCCCATTACCCTCTGGCAATAGTGCATTTTTGAAATTTGAAAATGAACTTGTTTCAAGGTTCATTGTAGAGTAGAAAAATCCCGTACAAGTTTGCATGGTTCTTTGTGTATCGTAATCTTCAGAAGGATCGAAATAACGAAGACCCGCTAAATTATCTTCAAATTCTACATTATCAATTTGTACAAACATTCCGATGTGATCACTTGATATTTCATACATTTTAAGATTCAATGGGGTGATGTCTTGACTGACTTCAGATCTCAACATTGTTGCATTCATTTGATTTTGGGATAAACTTGTTACTGTAGTTCCATATTGGTCCGTTTCAGTACCACCTCCAATAGTAATCACTTCATTTCCTACACGTTCTTCTCCGATATATAATCCACCGGCAGAACCATCTGAATATGTTGGATTTAAGTTAATGTAGACCTCACGGCCTTTGTTAAATCTGTTGTAAGAATCTACTTGGCTTAAAATAACTTTAATGGCAGTTGTTGGGTTTTCTGGACTGTCCTGTAGATACACTTCTTTATAGAAGTTTCCAGTTAAATCTGAAGATGTTACATAGCCTTTCACTACGATGTTGGTGTCTACTTGAAAAGGCATTTCTGAGCTACTATCATACATCGCTTTCACTTCTGAAATTGATACTACGTTTATAGCTCCCGCTTCAATTTGTGATAAGACATCTGTTAGTGCTCTATTTTCTTCGGCTCCTACACTTTCTGGAACCGAAAAATCGTCGTCTTGTACACAAGACACAATAGCAACACTCGCTAAGAGTGTTAATAGATAATTTTTAAAATTTATTGTTTTCATAATATGATGTATTAATATTTATTTTTTGTGTTATTAGAATCTAAGATTTAGGTTCATGAAATAAGTCGTCCCACGTCCAAACCAGTATTTAGGTCCAAAACGACGTTTTGGGGCATTTATATCTTCTTTCAAGGATTGGAAATTTGCGTTACGTCCTTGCTCAAATCCACCGGTTTTAAATTCGGTATTGAGAATATTATTCAGACTTACAAACAGACTGATGTACTTGTCGCCAATTTTCCAAGATTTTCCTCCTACGGCGTTCCATACCATATAAGAATCAAATTTTTCTTGTCTCAGCAATTCTCTTGCAAGTGTTGGGTCATAATCTGCAAACGGAAAACCATCTGTATCTAAATAAAAATTCTCCGTACGGGTTAAAGGTGATACATCGACATAGGCATTCGACATAAAGTTTGCCGTGGTCCCAAACCACCAGTAATTAGGATCGCGGTATTCAAATCCTAAAGAAAATGCGCGTTGTGGACCGCCTGCTATTTTGTAATCTTTTAAGTTCGCTTCTCCAAAATCTAATCCATCAATAAAATCACTAGACGATAATAATAAGTTTGGATTGTTGTCATAGGTATATTGACCTACGGAAGCGACTCCAGTTAATTTGATGGTTGGGGTCACTTGGGCTTCAATCCCAAATTCAATCCCTAAATGTTTTTTGTCAATGCCTTCTAGAATTTCTTGAACAAAGGCCGTACCTGAATCGACTCCACTAATTCCATCTGCATAATAAAACGATACTTCATTGGCGTCTTGCATCTTGGTAAAATACCCTGTCAATCGTGCTTTAACAATCGGAGATCTGTAGATGTAATTTAGATCAAAAGAAGTGATTTTTTCCTCAGTAATACCAAATCCTGACTGGTCGCCTACTATGGCATGGTTGTCTCTTGAGTTAGAAAAGGTGTTGCGAATGGTTGGTGCTTTTGTCAGATAGCCTGCATTGGCAACTAATAAATGTTTTCCAGAAAATTTATACGTAACTCCCCCTTTGGCGCCAAGGCCTGTAAACTCTACTTTTTCGCCCTTTCCTAATGAAGTATCCGCATAGACTTCACTTTGGTACAAACCTTCTCTTTGGTAGTCTGTACTTGTGATGCTTCCGGCTAAGAAAAAATCGACCTTATTATACTTAAACTGTGCTTGAGCAAAGCTACTTATAATGTTTGCCTCTAAGTTGTAGTTATATCTAAAAGTATCGCCTTCACCAACAATTTGGTTTGGATTTTGTAAATCAAACTGAACCTGGTCAAAAGAATCTACATTCAAATAGCCTGTAGTGCTTCCTAACATGTCAATGATTTCAGCAAAATTATGCGACTTTAAACGTTTGTAGTTGACAGCAGCATTTAAGGTGATGTTTTCAGAAAGGTCTGAGTTAAAAATAGTGTTAACCGACAATTGTGTGTCGTCACTACGATCTTCATACAACACATAGGCCGCATTGTCGCCTGTGATATTATTTGTCACGTTGGCATCGTATAGACGGTTCCAATCTATTTGACCACCATCCGTGAAATTTTGGTAGGCACTATAGGCACCCGCTAAATCCGGTCCATCATTATCTGCCAAAAAGTAACTTGGCAAACCCTGGTAATAGGCAGGACTTGGATTGGCACCACCTGCATAATCCAAACGGCTATTTCCGAGCTCTCCAAATTGGTAAGCAACATTGGTGTTTATGCTTGTTTTATCTGTAAGATCCCAATAATGGTTCAACATTAAAACTGGTTCTGCAATACGCCTAACCCGCGAGTTACGCTTTTCTCCATCTTGGTAGCCCCAGTACTCGTTATACTTAATATCTTTTAAGTCATATACTTCCTGTGTGTTTGGAGATGATTTCCCACGTTTGTTAGGGGTATAAAATCCTGTAAAGTTTAAGCTGTGCTTATCGTTTATTTTCTTTTCTACAGAAACAAAAAATGAATTGGCATCATAAAATGTTCCATCTTGAAAGCCTTCATTACCCCAACGTCTTCCTAAAGAAAATGCGTAGGACCAGCCGCCTTTGACCATACCTGAAGCATGGGTTGCCATGACTCTGTTGGTATAACTTCTGTTTGAAGAGGAGTACGTGACACGTGAACCGCTTCGGTATTCTGAAGCTCTTAAGTTAATGTTTGTGGTTCCTAAGATTCCTCCAAAGTTATATGAGGACGGAGCTAAACCTGTGGTTAACTCTTGGTTACGAAGAACATCATTTAAACCTCCCCAGTTACTCCATTGTGGTCTGCCGTTATACACTTTGTTCATTTCGATTCCGTTCATCAAGACATTTCCGTTATCGGAATTAAGTCCACGAACTCTAAAAAACGAAGAACTGAATTCAAAAGCTGCAGCACGTTGAAATACATCTTGAGATGACGATAATAATCCAGAAATATTATCCGCACCACTTGTGTCATCATTTAGTTCATCATCAGATAGTGTAATAGTAAACAAATCATCATCAGAATTATCCACCGATAACATCATATCTTGGACATTTAAGGTTTCACCTTCATTCACTACAATTGGATAGCGTGCGACTAGATAGCCCTGTTTGCTCAAGCTCAATACTTGCTCACCTAATGGAACATCTGTAGAAAACACAAACGCACCTGAGGCATCTGTTTGTGTGCTTAATAACAATCCTTCAAAAGTGACCGTAACTTCAGCCAACGCTTGGTTTGTGGTTAAATCCTTCACACTTCCCTCAACAACAGTTTGTTGTGCATAAGTGGTACAGAACGTTAATAAACCGACCAAAAAAATAATACAATTTTTTTTCATGTTTGGTTATTGGTTATGTTTGTTAATAATTGGTGACACAAATTTACGTTATTGATATTTAAATTTATACTTTTGGGTGAAGTAATTATACACATAACCACATGAGACAAGTATTCGATCTGAGGAATTACAACATACATCTTTATACATTCATTATAGCTTTGGTGTTTAGCACTTTTGTTGAATCACAAAACAAACGAAAATTTAAGGTGCATACCATTGCATTCTATAATGTAGAAAACTTATTTGACACTATAAATGATCCTAACAAATTTGACGAGAGAAGTCCTATTATGGAACTCAAATATAACCGTCAGGAGGTTTACAATAAAAAGGTGAAAAATATGGCAAGTGTCATTGCTCAAATTGGAGCAGACGTTTCCAAAAACACGCCTGCTATTATTGGAATTTGTGAAGTTGAAAATAGAACTGTTGTCGAAGATTTGGCTAACGACCCCGCTTTGTTATCCAAAGATTATGGGATTGTGCATTTTGAATCGCCTGACGAACGAAGTATTGATGTGGCTCTCATGTATCAAAAAGCATTGTTCGTCCCTATCAGCACAAGCGCACATGAATTAAAATTATTTGATATCAAAAGAGATAAACGTGATTATACTAGAGACCAATTGTTGGTTACTGGGTACTTGGAGGGCGATTTGATTCATTTGATTGTAAATCACTGGCCATCGCGAAGTGGTGGAGAAGCCAAAAGTCGTTCCAAACGTGTGGCAGCAGCAACCCTTAACAAGCGGTTGATTGACTCTTTGCAAGCGAATGATCCCTATGCAAAAATATTTACGATGGGTGATTTTAATGATAACCCTACCAACGCAAGTTTTAAGAAAGTACTTAAAGCTAAAAAGAATAAAGAATCGATTGGTCTAAAAGGATTATACAACCCCATGGAAGGCTTTTTTAAGGCCGGTTTGGGTTCCAATGCTTACAGAGATGCTTGGAGTTTGTTTGATCAAATCTTAGTAACTCAACCCTTGTTGGAAGAAGATTTTTCGTCTTTTCGATTTTACAAAGCGGGGATTTTTAATAAGCAATTCCTAATCAGTAAAAAGGGACGTTATAAAGGCTATCCGTTTAGAAGTTTTTCTTATGGAGGCTTCACAGGAGGCTATAGCGATCACTTTCCGGTATATGTACATGTTATTAAGGAAGTGGAATAATTTTATTTACTTATATTCATAAAAAAAAGCAGCCAAATGGCTGCTTTTTTATTTAGGTGCTATACGGGCCATACATCCCATGGAATTCTGGATAGAATCAAAATGAGAGCGATGGTATAAAAAATCGCGATGGTTTTGTATTTAGGTCCTGAGATTAATTTTTTCTTATGCTTAGAATAACCAATCGTAATCAAGGCAACGGCTAAAATATTAATGGTTGGATGTTCTACAAGGTACAAGCGAATATTCGCATTTTTCATAACCTCTCCTACCCCGAGATCACTCCACAAACCAAAACGCTCTGAAGTGAAATACAACAGCAGTCCAATTAGCAATTGAATGTGAGAAACGATCAATGTAAATAGTGAAACTCGAAATGCTTTGGCATCGTAGTCTTTTTTCCCGAAGTAGCCGGTAACAGATTTAAAAACGGCTAATAGAAGCACCAAAAGCACTAAGTAAGCCCAATAGGAATGTATTATTTTGATCATGGTGTGTCGTTTATAAGTTTCTACAAAAGTACGAGAATTTTAGGCATAAAAAAACCCTCACTAAGTGAAGGTTTTAGCTTTTATAAAAATAAGGTCATTAGCTGTTTTTATTGTAGTGCTTTAAAAGATTAACTGTAGATGAATCATGGCTCGTCACTGAACCTGTGTTAATTTCATCTAAGATTTTCGTTGCCAATTGTTTCCCTAGTTCAACTCCAAATTGATCATAACTAAACACATTCCAAACTACACCTTGAACAAATATTTTGTGTTCATACATCGCAATTAACTTCCCTAGACTTTCTGGAGTTAATTGTTTAATAAAAATAGTATTGGTTGGTTTATTGCCATCAAATACTTTAAAAGGCACAATGTCTGCAGAGGTGCCTTCTGCTTGTACCTCAGCTTCAGTTTTACCATTTAATAACGCTTCGGTTTGTGCAAAAAAGTTGGAGATCAACTTATCTTGATGGTCTTTATTGCCATGTAAGGATTGTGTAAACCCAATAAAATCTGCAGGGATCAGCTTTGTACCTTGATGGATTAACTGAAAAAAGGCATGCTGCGAATTTGTCCCTGGCTCTCCCCAAACCAAATTCCCAGTTTGATAGTTCACTTGTTCCCCAGATCGGTCTATGCTTTTACCATTACTTTCCATAATAGCTTGCTGAAGATAGGTTGCAAATTGATTCAAATACTGAGTATAAGGAATAACGGCTTCGCTTTCTGCTTTAAAAAAATTGTTATACCAAATGCTTAAAAACGCTAAAACCGCTGGAATGTTTGTTTCAAAATCTTCTTCTTTAAAATGGGTATCCATTTTATGTGCCCCAGCTAAAAGTGATTCAAAATTATCATATCCTACAGAAAGGCTAATACTTAGACCTACCGCACTCCAAAGGGAAAAACGACCGCCAACCCAATCCCACATCGGGAAAATGTTGGAAGGCTCAATGCCAAAAGCTTGGACCTTAGCCGTATTTGTGGATACGGCCACAAAATGCTTAGCCACATCTTCTTGAGTCGCATGTTTTAAAAACCATTCTCTAATGGTATTTGCATTGGAAAGGGTTTCTTGGGTGGTGAATGTTTTAGATACAATCACAAAAAGGGTGGTTTCTGGATTGAGTTTCTTTAGAACTTCGTTGACGTGATCGCCATCTACATTACTGACAAAGTGGGGCGTTAAATGATTGCCATAAAATGACAAGGAATCCACAACCATCGCAGGGCCTAAGTCTGATCCTCCAATGCCTATATTTACAATATCTGTAAATGCTTTGTTGGAAAACCCTTTTTTTGTACCGTTAATAATAGCATCCGAAAAGTTTTTTATCAAAGTCTTCACGTCATGAATTTCGGGGATAACATTAACATTATTAACTAATACTTGCGCCTCTTTTGGAGCACGAAGTGCAGTGTGAAGTACTGCTCTACCTTCCGTATGATTGATGATGTCACCATCAAAATAACTTGAAATCGCTTCTTTGAGTTTGAGTTCTTCCGCCAATGCTTTAAAAAGCGACATGGTTTCAGAAGTGATTCTGTTTTTGGAAAAATCTACATAAAAATCTTCCCATTGTAAAGTGAATTCGTTCGCACGACCAGGATTTTCGTTAAACCATGTTTTCATGTGAGCATCCTTGATTGCTTCAAAGTGAACTTTTAATTTGTCCCAGGCTGTTGTTTGCGTTGGATTGATTGAATTTAATGCCATTGGTTAGTTTTATATATAATGTTAATTTATGGAGTCTAGTTGTTGTTTTAAAGGGGCGATAAATGCCATGAAATCAGATTTAAATTGTGCTGGTAAGGCTTTTGCATCAGGTAATTTTTGGCGAAATGGATCCACTTGTTTACCGTTTTTCCAAAACCGATAGCAAACATGAGGTCCTCCTGTATTTCCTGTCATACCAACTTTGCCAATCACGTCGCCTTGTTTC
>Ga0209533_1000550_pt1 | contig 35624 bp, 27 predicted proteins | sample COG_04_FD_184748 | JGI IMG/M metagenome (GOLD analysis project Ga0209533, IMG submission 184748) | Pelagic Microbial community sample from North Sea - COGITO 998_met_04 (SPAdes) (version 2) | ecosystem: Environmental > Aquatic > Marine > Neritic zone/Coastal water | place: Helgoland, sampling...
AACGGTTTTCCTTTTCATCAGAACAGTCAAGATGCCTTAGATTTTCTTAAAGTTGCAAAAGATAAGCCATTTTTCCTTTACTATGCGACATGGTTAGTACACACGCCTATTCACACTCGTAGTGAAGCTTTACTGCGTAAGTATTGCGAGAAAATAGGTGTGCCTTACCCTGAAGACCCCAAAGCTTGGACAACGCCAGGTCAGACAAACCCTTACTATGCAGCAATGGTGGAGATGCTTGATTACTATGTGGGGCAAGTATTCACTTATTTAAAAGAAACTGATGACCCTCGTTGGCCTGGACATAAGCTGATTGAAAACACTTATATTATATTTACTTCAGATAATGGAGGCATGGAAGGTGGTAGAAAAGCAGTCTATACTGATAATTACCCATTAGACAAAGGCAAAATTAGTGCCAAAGAAGGCGGCATAAGAGTGCCTTTCATTATTAAAGGCCCAGGAATACCTGCTAACATTCAATCTGATGTTATGGTTAATGGTATGGATTTCTATCCTACTATTTTAAGTTGGACTGGTACACCTAAGCCAGCTGGACATCATCTCGATGGCGCAGATTTATCAACATTATTAACAACTGACCCTAGAGATGCTCAATTAGTCAAAGAGCCTACAGGTGAAGCGAGAAATTCAATGATGCATCATTTTCCAAATAGTGCAGCTATGCATTCAACCCTACGTATAGGAGGCTACAAATTAATTCGTAACTTTGATTATCACCACCGTGAGCCATTAGAGTTGTATCAACTTTACAATGATGCTGGTGAGCGTGTAGATATTGAGGAGATGAATAACCTCGCGACCAAGATGCCTGAAAAAGCAGCAGAGATGAATCAACTTTTGCAAGAGCGCTTAGAATCTATGGATGCTAGTTTCCCTTATTTTAATCCTAAATCTAGAGTAAGCAATAAACCTCTACCTAACTCAGATAAAGTAATTATGGTTACTGAGTCAGGTAAAACAGGTGATCAAGTATGGGCACGCTACCAAGAAAGAGGTAATAAACTCAAACAAGCAGATGTCCTCTATACATCTAATGGTGGAGAAAGATACGAAGAATGGTTCAGAATCAAGGCTCAAATTAAGGATGGCAAGGTGATGGCAGAGCTGCCAGAAGAGGCTACTCATTACATTTTTAACTTAGTAGATGAATACCAGTTCCTAGTCAGCTATCCAGATATGGGTTCAGAAAAAGATTACACGCAGAAAGGTATCTTTTCTATAAAAGCATTAAAGAATCAGTAATAAGCATTTTAAAAAATCTTTGTATAAAAAAGCCCCGTAGTTTCACAACTACGGGGCTTTTTTCTTACTTAATCAAAACTTGTTAAAAGAAAGACTTAGGTTTGAGCAGTGCTTCGAGCTGTTTTTTTACTTTAGGCTTATGTAGGCTGCCGACTCTGTCGGTAAATAAGATACCTTCTAAATGGTCGCATTCATGCTGAATAGCTCGGCCTAGTAGCCCATCACATTTTAGAGTGTGTTCCTGACCTTCTAAATCAAGATAAGTCATTTCAACGACAGTCGGTCTAATTACTGTAGCTTGGAGGCCTTGAATGCTTAGACAGCCTTCTTGCATTTTATCTTTCACTTTAGGGTAGAGCTTGAGCTCTGGATTGATAAAGGTCAGCGGCATAATGTCTTCAAGCTGAACACTCTTGCCATCTAACTCGAGCAGGGTGTTTGATTCGTCCTCTCCCCCTAAGTCAATCACAGCTAATTGCAGAGATTCATTAATTTGAGGCGCGGCTAAGCCTATGCCTTGCGCATGCTCCATAGTCTCTAGCATGTTCTCCACTAATTGAGCTAATTGAGGTTCTTTAATACCCTCAACTGAGAGGTTAGCTGCTTTTTTACGCAGCGTTGGGTGCCCGTATTGGATAATTTCTAAAATCATAAAAAGAAGAGGTGGTGGGTAGAAGGAAGTGTAGGAATTAAAATCTACTCTAATGATTACTTGCTAAAGACAATAGCCTTATTGGATTTGATTAGCGTCCTGTCATTAACATGGTATTCGATACCATTAGCAAGCGCAATACGCTCACATTCACGTCCGAGTAAGCGTAAATCTTCAGGAGTATAGTTGTGATTTACACGTCGAATTTCCTGCTCAATAATGGGTCCAGCATCTAAATCAGCAGTCACATAGTGACAAGTCGCTCCAATAAATTTAACACCTCTATCATAGGCTTGTTGGTAAGGGTTGGCACCAATAAATGCAGGAAGTAAACTATGGTGAATATTAATGAGCTTGCCTTTATATTTTTCACACATATCTTCAGGAATGATTTGCATGAAGCGCGCTAAGATAGCTAGCTCAGTTTTCTCTTCGGTGAGAAGTGCATCAATCTTAGCAAAGCCTAATTTTTTTTCTTCAGCATTACAGCCAGCCTTAAGCTCATCGATGTAATGAAATTGAATACCAGAAGACTCAACTAATTCTTGGCATTCTAAATGGTTAGCAATGACCGAAGTGATTTCAATAGGGTACTCACCTGTTTGATTGCGCCAGAGAATTTCTTGCAAGCAATGGTTTGCCTTGGTGACAAGAATAGCTGTTTTCATACGGTAAGGGATGCTTCTAAAATCCCATTCCGCTTGTAATTGATGAGCCAAATCTACAAAGCTTGCTTGTAGTTTAGTGCTGTTTTGTTCACTGATTTGAATTTCAAAGCGAGCAAAAAACCATTGGTTAATGGTGTCAGCAAATTGGCTGACTTGAGTCAAATTACCGTCATGCGCAGCAACAATGGCCGTGATTTGCTCTACAATGCCAACTTGGTCAGGGCATTGTATTTTAAGAATAAGGCTTGGTGATGAACTAGGCATGATAGGGGTGATTATTTGGCAAGGATGCTAGGCATCACATCATCGAGGGCGTCGAGTAGTTCTGTCATCGTCTCTACAGTCTCATCACCCATATTTGAAATCCTAAATGTAGTACCTTTAACCTTACCATAGCCTCCATTGATGAGGAAGTTATGTTTTTCCCTAAGAGTTTTAACCAAGAGAGAGACATCGATATCAAGGTTATTGGCAATCGTGACTAAAGTTTTAGATCTAAATCCTTCAGGTGAAAAGATTTCAAAACCGTATTTAAGCGCCCATTCAATCACCATTTGATTGAGTTCTTCGTGACGAGCATAACGATTTTCTAAACCTTCGGCTAACATTTCATTGAGCTTATGTTGCAGACCGTAGATAAGAGTGATCGGTGGTGTGGAAGGGGTGTTGTTCTTAGCTCCATTTTTGACAAACTCCATAAAGTCAAAATAATAACCTCTGTCTGGAGTGGACTTAGTGCGCTCAACAGCAGCTGGAGAGAGTGAAAAAATAGTAATACCTGGAGGTAGAGCTACCGCCTTTTGTACGCCAGCAAGAAGACAGTCAATGCCAAGCTTTTCTGTTTCAACGGGTACGGCTGAGAATGAAGAGACAGTATCAACAACAATGAGCACATCATCAAAAGATTTGACGACATTAACAATCTCCTCAAGAGGGTTCATCACACCAGTAGACGTTTCGTTGTGTACCAAAGTTACCGTGTCGAAACCGCCTTCGGCTAATTTAGCTCTGACAAGCTCAGGGTCTATAGGTTGCCCCCATTCAGCTTGAATTTTTTCGGCATCTTTACCGCAGCGTTGAGCGACATCGTACCATTTATCAGAAAAAGCACCGCAGCAGAGATTGAGCACCTTTTTCTGCACGAGATTGCGAATAGCTGCCTCCATCACGCCCCAGGCAGATGAGGTTGAAATGTAAACAGGTTGAGTCGTTTTTGCTACGGCTTGCAATTTTGGCTGTATGTCGGCGTAAAGTTCTTCAAAATCTTTGCCTCTATGACCAATCATAGGTGCGCACATAGCCTCGTAGGTGCTAGCAGTAACATTAATTGGGCCAGGGCTGAAAAGTTTAGGTTTACTCATGCGCAGAATTTGGACGAAATCATGTCATAATTCAATACTAAAATCAAACTACCCGACAAAAAAACAGTGACGCAATAAGGAGTTACTAAAGCAACCTGCTTTAGTATGGTTGCTTAAAAGTTGAGTGACAGTTAAAGTTTAGCTGAACTGATTAATTCGACACTCCGAAGTAGATTGAATTAATTGAGTGCTGGTTGAAGTTTTTTTTAAATTATAAAGTATTATACTTAATGAACTTGATCTAAAGTCAGGGCAGTTAAGTTGCCTTAATAAATATATTAAAAGCACCATCACTCTTTTTCTCTTATGTGTCGTTATTCCTTTAACTAGTATGTCTATACTAGTTGGCAGTCACGCCTTACCTAAGAACAAAATAGTTGATAGTAGCTTTCAATTTTTTATCGGGTAGTCTGATTAAAATAGAAAACTCATCCCTAAAGTGGCGCTTTTGCAAAAATGGCTTTCATTTAAATCTTATTTATCTTAACTTGCCACAGTTTTATTACCTGTATGCCCAATTTTAGTTTTACTGTAGATTATCAACATCGTATTCGCTTTACGCATGATGTCTTTCATATCGAGAATTTAACTTTGCGAGAGGTTCTCAATGTCGAACAAAAAAATACTAAAATTATAGTATTGGCAGAAGATGCCATTTTAGAGGTAAGTTCAAATTTAGGGGCGCAAATTAATAACTACTTTCAAGCATTAGAAACTTTTGATTACAAAGGTTGTTACCCACTGAATGGCGGAGAGGCATCCAAACAAAATTTTGATGTGCTCAAACACGCTTGGGATATTATCGAGGCGCAAGGCGTTGATAGACATAGTTATGTGGTCGCTATTGGAGGTGGAGCTTTTCTCGATGTGATTGGCTTGGCTTGTGCTACAGCTCATCGAGGAGTGAGATTAGTTAGGTTTCCAACAACAACACTGGCTCAGGACGATAGTGGTGTAGGGGTTAAAAATGCTATTAACGCTTTTGGTAAGAAGAATTTTTTAGGTTCATTTGCTGTGCCTTATGCTGTGATTAATGATTTCTCTTTATTACAAACTCTACCCTTGGCTGAGCGTAGGCACGGGCTCATCGAGGCTATCAAAGTAGCTTTGGTTAAAGACGCGGACTTCTTTAATTACATGATAAACAATGCTGAATCATTGGCGAAAGCTCAAGGTGAAGTGTTTGAAACGGTCATTGAGCAATCAGCGATTTTGCATGCGAAGCATATTTGTGAGGGAGGAGACGCCTTTGAGCAAGGTAATAGTAGGCCTTTAGACTACGGTCATTGGGCAGCGCACAAACTAGAGCAATTAAGTGATTTTGAACTTAGCCATGCGCAAGCCGTTTCTATAGGTTTGTGTTTAGATACTCTGTATGCTGTTAAATTAGGCTGGTTTGATATCTCTCATTTTAACGAGATTGTACAGTTGGTTAAATTATTAGATTTGCCAGTTTGGCACCCTGCCTGCGAGTTACTAGATGCAGAATCAGAGCAGTTAGCTGTCATTGCGGGGCTTAATGAATTCAGGGAACATTTAGGTGGAGAGCTTAATATTTTGCTCCTTAAGGGAGTTGGTATAGTTGAAGAAGTTCAACAGATGGACACAGCTTTAATAGCTCAATGCTTTGCAGAGCTTAAAGAGTTAAAAGACTTAGTCTAATTTAGTTTAGCTAGAATGCCCAGCTATCAAGATAGATTTAGAGGTGTCGAGCAACTCCACGGTCAAGGCAGCTTAACCAAGTTACAGACAGCTAGAGTCACCGTAGTAGGACTAGGAGGTGTTGGGTCATGGGTAGTCGAGGGGTTAGCGCGTTGTGGAGTGGGCAGTTTGCAACTCATTGATATTGATGAAATTTGCGTGCATAACACCAACCGTCAGGCTTACGCCAATCTTTCAACCGTAGGTCAATCGAAAGCGCAAGTGCTCAAAGAGCAAGTGTTACAAATTAACCCTGATTGTAGGGTTGATATTGAACAGACTTTTTTAAAGGCTAGAAACGCACAGGCCATACTCGATCAATCAGGAAGCATTGTGATTGATGCTATAGATGCTTATCAGGAAAAATCACTGCTTATAGCTCAAGCCAAAGAAAGGCAGTTGGAGGTAATAACTATTGGCTCAACAGGAGGCAAAAAACTCAATAGTGATATAAAAATAGATGATTTATCATTAGCCAAAGACCCGTTATTAAGAAAAGTACGCACCACCCTGCGCCAAGAATACGGATTTGTAAAAGGCGCCGCTAACCCAACCCAAAAGCCTAAAAAAATGAAAATTCATGCGGTTTACTCACAGGAGCCTATTACTATACTTGATGAGTGTCATCAGCCCATCAAACAGCAAGCAGGGTTTAACTGTCAAACTGGATTAGGCGCCTCAATGCTTGTCACAACTAGTTTTGCTATGCGTGCAGCAGCCAAGGCAATCGACTTAATTTTGACCTGATTAAATAAGCTGAGTTTTAATAGAGCTTTAAACTTGTGTATCAAGGAGTTTAAGGTTACATAATCTTAACGACCGCTCTAAAACTTTTTTAGCTTTAAAGATAAGTTTTATGAATCTTCAAAGGGGTCTGATTATCTTATTTTTTTATGGAGTCTAAACTTACTTATAAGGAAGCTGGAGTTGATACTAGAGAAGCAGCAGCACTAGTCGGTGATATTGGTAAAGAGGTTGCACGCACACAGCAGGCTCGCAAATTATTTGGAGCTTTTGGCTTATTTGCCGCTGCTTATGACCTGAGTGATTATAAAGAGCCTGTGCTCGTCACTGGTTGCGATGGAGTGGGAACAAAATTAGAACTCCTTTTTGAGTATGACTTGGTAGAGTGGGCAGGCATGGACTTAGTAGCCATGAGTGTTAATGATATCCTGACTACAGGTGGTGACCCTTTACTATTTTTAGATTATATTGGTGTAGATTCTCTAGATAAGCCAAAAATCACACGCCTCATCAAAGGCATGTCTGATTACTTAGAAGCTTGTAAATGTATCTTAGCAGGCGGTGAAACAGCCGAAATGCCAGGTCTTGTAGGTGAAGGCAACTTAGAGCTAGCTGGATTCTGTATTGGCTGTGTTGAAAAGCCTGAGCTTATTGTACCAGATAGCCTAGAAGAAGGAGACGTATTAATTGGTTATCAATCTGATGGTATTCATGCCAATGGCTGGTCTCTAGTACGTCGAGTATTACAGCAAAATCCTGATTTATTTAGCGCTGAAGAAATGAAAGAAATTCTCAAGCCAACACGTCTTTATCATGATGTGGTTTGGGGATTGCGTGATGCAGGTATTAAGCCTAAGGCTATGGCTCACATTACAGGTGGAGGGTTACCCGAAAACCTTGAGCGTGTTATTGGCGAGCTAGGAGCTGACATTAAACTCCCTGATTGGGATGCTAAAGGTCTAGAGAAATTAGCTGACATTGTAGATTTAGCAGACTTGCCAAACACCTTTAACTTAGGTTTTGGTTGGGTTATTATCGTACCAAAATCTCAAGTAGAAGCAGCCTGCGCTGCTGGTTGCGGTGGCGTAGTTATCGGTGAGCTAGACTCAACAGGCGAAGTCAAGGTTGACTGGAAATTTGCTTAATTTAAATAACAAAACTCAGTGAGTGATTTTTTAAAGCACGAATGCGGTATTGCAATAGTTCGCTTGCGCAAGCCTTTATCTTATTATCAGGATAAATACGGCACTTCTTTTTGGGGGTTTCAGAAACTCTTCCTCCTTATGGAGAAACAGCATAACCGAGGACATGATGGCGCTGGTATTGGGGGGATTAAAATCAATCAACCAATGGGTCTTTCGTACATGTTTAGGCATCGTAATGCGGAAGAAAACTGCCTAAGTAAGATTTTCAAAAAAGAATTGGCTCATATTAATGAGCTCAAAGAGTTAGGTATCATTACTAAGCCCAACGAGACAACTGCTGACCCTGAGTTGATTAAACGTAATTATGATTTTGGTGGTGAAATTCTCATGGGGCATTTGAGATACGGTACATCAGGAGCGTTTAACGAAACCTCGTGTCACCCTTACACTCGTCGTAGTAACTGGTCAACAAGAACACTCATGGTCATGGGCAACTTTAATATGACCAACACAACGGAGCTCAATCAGAAGCTTATTAATCGTGGTCAACATCCTGTATTTGATACAGACACCCAAACGGTGCTCGAAGAAATCGGGTATTATTTAGATGAAACTCATACCGATTTATACCGCAAACTTAAAGACGAAGGTATCGAAGGTAGAAAAATCCCTGCCTTAATATCAGAAGAACTAAGTATTGCTGACGTCATTCAGCAGGCAGCTGAGGCTTGGGATGGTGGTTATGCTATTGCAGGTGCAGTAGGTAATGGTGATTTATTTGTGACGCGTGATCCTCACGGCATTCGTCCTTGTCATTATTACATTGATGACGAAGTCATTGCTGTAGCTTCAGAGCGAGTACCGCTTATGACGGTATTCTCTGTCCAAAAAGAAGAAATTAAAGAATTAAACCCAGGTGGTATTATGACGGTAGATCATAATGGAGCTATTGATTTTAAACAGATTTTGCAAGCAGCTGAAAAGAAATCTTGTTCATTTGAGAGTATTTATTTTTCACGTGGTAATGACCCTAAAATTTATAAAGAGCGCAAGATTTTAGGTGCAGGTCTAGCTCCTCAGATTATCGAAGCTGTAGATGGTAATTTTGAAGATATGGTGGTCTCTTTTATTCCTAATACGGCAGAGACTGCTTATTATGGATTGATGGACGGGTTGCGTGAGCATCGCCGTATGGAAGTGAAGCGCGACATGTTAGCTGCCGTAGAGCAGGGGGAGGTGACTGATAAACTTCTGGATGAACTTATTCTCAAGAATTGGCCTCGTGGCGAAAAAATAGCACACAAAGATATCAAGCTTAGAACCTTTATTTCTCAGCAAAAAGACCGTGAGCGTTTAGTATCACACGTCTATGATATCACTTATGATGTGGTGACTCAAAAAGACACCTTGGTCGTGCTTGACGACTCTATTGTGCGAGGAACGACACTTAGAGAAAGCATTATCAATATTCTTTCTCGAACCAACCCTAAGAAAATTATCATCTGTTCTACCGCTCCACAAATCAGATTCCCTGATTGTTATGGTATTGATATGTCAGAATTAGGAAAATTTGTTGCTTTTGATGCTGTTGTCAAGATGTTGCGTCAAAATGGACAAGCAGCATTATTAGAGCAAGTTTTCAATGAGTGTCAGGCTGAGTTAGCTAAGCCATTTGGTCAACAAACTAACCCAGTCAAAAAACTCTATGAGCAATTCACCTACAAAGAAGTATCAGCTAAAATTGCTGAAATCCTTATGCCAGATCTATTGTCATGGAAAGGTGAATTAGAAATCATCTATCTAGATGTGCCAACTCTCCACGAGTGCCTAGGTCCAGATTACGGAGACTGGTATTTCACCGGAGACTACCCAACAGTCGGTGGTTACTATGTAGTATGCCAGGCTTATTCACATTGGTATCAGGGGTATGAGGGGCGTAGTTACGACTTATTCGGTTAAGCTTTGGCTTTTGATGAAAAAAGACAGCTATTGCGTATTTTTTCGGGATCGAGTAGCTCTTCTACACTTACCCTCAAAATACTTTGGCGCCGCCTTTTTTCTCTCAAAATCCTGTGCTTAACTACATGCTTTAGTTGATTTAATATTTTTAACGCTTTATCACTTAAAACTTTTTGCTTAACGGTATAACTTGGTTGATTTTAATGTTACCTTATTACACTCACCCTCAAAATACTTTGGCGCCGCCTTTTTTCTCTCAAAATCCTGCGCTTAACTACATGCTTTAGTGGGTTTACTATTTTTAACGCTTTATCACTTAAAATTTTTTGCTTAACGGTATAGCTTAGATTTTTCACGATGCAACTACTTAGCTAATTTTAACTTTGGTATTTGTAAAACTTTGCGCCACGATTTTTTCTTATAACGCTTTATCACTTAATTCTTTTATTTATTACACATGACACAGACAGAATTTGATTGGGAAGTATGGCAGCCAGATATGTTTGCTGTATTGATGTTCATTGTCAAAGATGGCAAGGTTTTGCTCATTGAGAAATTGACAGGCTTAGGTCAAGGCAAGGTCAATGCTCCTGGAGGTAAGATTGAGCAAGGTGAAACAGCAAAACAGGCCGCCATTAGAGAAACTCAAGAAGAGGTGTGTATCACGCCAATAAATCCTATCAAACGTGGTGAATTATCATTTGCTATTGGTGGAGGGCCTCAGTTGTACTGTCAGGTATTTATGGCTAATGGTTTCGAGGGTGAGCCTCAAGAAACAAGAGAGGCCAAGCCTTTTTGGTCAGCTATTGATGAAGTGCCTTTTGATCGTATGTGGGAAGATGATCAATTTTGGGTGCCGCAGTTAATCAGTGGGCAGACTTTTTCTGGTAGGTTTGTTTTTGCTGATGAAGATACCTTGATTTCAAAAGAGCTGCAATTTGATGTGGAGCTAGATTGAAATTAATAGGTTTAGTAATAAAAAGTATAGGAGACGAAGAAAAATTCCTCTCCTAACTCTTCAAGCAGATCTTCTGGAATAGGTGGCAATTTACAATGCTTGATAGCTTCAATAGTGACGCTTTTTTGTACATCGTTACAGCCTTGGACTTCTATAATTTCAAAATCAGAGGTGAATCCATTGGCATTGACTTTAAAACGTATCCTAAGAAAACCTGGGTCGATATATTGCCTGTTTTCTAAATTATATTTTTGCCAAGATAGCTCAACTAAGGTTGACATTTCTTTGCCGTATTCACCCAGTTGACTTTTGTTGACCTCTAAACTGGATTGATTGGCCATGGTGCTGAGTCCTTTTAGTTGAGTCTGTTGATTTGGTAGACTTAAAGGTATATTTGGAGTTGGTAATTGAGTTTCTATGGTTTCTTTAGGTACTTCTATGAGCTGGGTTTCTAGTTGCGGTAATTCCTCTGGTTTAGCCTTATCAATTGTGAGAGCTTTATCTGGATTAGTGTAAGTGGTTTCTAGGAGTTCTGAACTGCTAGTGGCGGCTTCTTTTTTGACGATTTCATTAGTTAAATCATTAATTTGAGGAGGAGTCGGATCGATAGCTTCTAGCATGGATGACTGCTGGGCTGCAGGTTGAGCTTCTTGGGGTAATGTTAAGGGAGTTGATAAGGTTTCTCGATAAGGAAGGTCAGTGCCTGTTTGAGTGATGTCCGTGCCTGCCACTTGCTCTTGTTGTGTACTGGCAGCCTTGGTGGTATGAGCTCCAAACAGATTAGTGTCTAATTTTTCAGTTGTCTCGTTGATGGCTTCAGTATCTTGATACTCGAGCTTTGGTTTTTCTTTAGCTGTCTCTATGTCTTTTGCTGTATCAGTTTGGGTTAAATCAGCTAGTGATTGGAGCAACTGTACTTTAGTAGCTTGACTCAGAGTGTCTGTGGTGGTTTTTGAGGTTAAGTCACCCATAAGGATGAGAGTAATAACAATAGGGACGTGTAGCAGTATAGAGACTAAGCCTGCAATAAGCATGGCGTAGTTGTTCTTAATAGGTGCTCTATAAACGGTGCTCATAGTTGGTACTATAAATGATTTCCCTGTTAAAACCAGTAAAATAAAGTTGACATTTGACCTCGAGATATATAGTAGATTTCAATCGTATATATATAATTATGAGTAATATTCAATTAACAGAATCAGATAAGAGTAAGCTTTTTTGGGCAAGTTTTTTATCGTTGACGGCTGCAGGCTTTGGCTTTGTATTTAGGGTTCTTCATCTAGGTAGCTGGAAAGAAGACTTTGGTTTTACAGGTCAACAGTTAGGAGAGCTTTTTGGGGCTTCACTATGGCCAATTGCTATTACCATGGTTATTTTCAGTCTTATTGTGGATAAGACGGGTTATAAGTGGCCGATGATTATCGGTGCTTCATTGCTTCAAGTTTTATCAGTTATTATTACTTTTACAGGCAAAGATTATACAACGCTTTACATCGGTGGTTTATTAGCAGGTTTAGCTCATGGTGTGGTTGAAGCTGTTATTAATCCAATTTGTGCTTCTTCTTATCGTGAGCAGAAGAGTAAAATGCTCAATATCCTTCACGCAGCTTGGCCAGCAGGTCTTGTGTTTGGTGGTGCAGCCATTCTTCTTACGCCTGGCTTCTCTTGGCAGATTCATGCTCTCTATATGGCTGTTCCTGCTATTATCCACGGTATCTTGTTCTTCTCTTGTAATAACTACCCAGAAGATGAGCGTGTGGTTGCTAAGGTTTCCTATAAACAAATGTTGGCAGAATTCGGTGGTTTAGGAGTCATGCTTGTTGCCTTCTTCTTCTATTATGAAATTGCTCGTTTATTAGGTCAAGGCGGCACAGCCCTCATTAGCGGTGCTGCTATTTGCGCCATTGTATTTGGTGTCGGATTTGGTATCTGGGTTAAATCAGCAGGTAAGATTATGATTTTCATCGTGAGTTTACTTATGATTCCTCTTGCTACAGCTGAGCTTGGTACAGATGCTTGGATTAAAGAATTACTTACGCCATCACTTGGTGCTGCGAATGCAGGTTGGGCAATTGTGGTCTCAGCTTTTGTGATGATGGTATTACGTTTCCGTGCAGGTGATTTTCTCAAGATTTTCACACCTCCAGCATTACTTGTATTTAGTGGTATTTTCTCAGCTACTGGTTTGATGCTTTTATCAAACCCTTCTGTAGGAGGTTGGGCTGTATGGGCTTGTTTCGTAGTATATGCTGTTGGGCAAACATTCTACTGGCCAACTGTACTAGGATTTATCTCTGAGCAGTTTCCTAAGGGTGGAGCTATGACACTAAACTCAGTCTCTGCAATTGGTTTGATTTCTGTAGGTATTCTCGGTGGACCATTCCTTGGTATGGTGCAAGATAGTAAGGTAGCTAATACCGTAGCTAAAGAAGCTCCAGCTATCTATGAGCAAGTAAAAGCCAAAGGAGATTTCTTTGGTTATGAGAACCCTAAAGTTGATCAAGCTAAAACAGTTGAATTAGCGGAAGCAGCTGGTAAAGGAGAGCAAGTTAGAATAGCTGTAGATAATTCACGCCGTGGTGCTTTATTTACTGCAGCATTCTTACCATTAGCTCTTGCTCTTGGTTATTTAATCATTGCTTTATACTATAAAGCTAGAGGCGGTTACAAGCCTGTGGATATTTTAGCTGACTCAGGTCACTAATTGATTGATTAATTAATTATTAAAAAGCCACTCATGTGAATGAGTGGCTTTTTTGTGCTCAGAATCAGGTGTTGGTTGTCTATTTATCTATATTTTTGCTTTAAGCTATGTTGTAATAGCTTTGTTAATCACGATGAAGCTTCCTAAACAACAATTACAAGAACATCTAAAGCATGTGGAGCTAAACACAGCTATGTATGATCAAACACGCAAAACTTTAATTGCGCGTTTAAAAAATTGGGAAGATCAAAAAACTTGGGATGAATTTTACCAGATTTATTGGAGACTGATTTATAGTATAGGTCTTAAAGCAGGGCTTAATAGTGAAGACGCCTTTGATGTGGTGCAGGATACTGTACTTGCTATTGCTAAGCAGAATGCAGAAGGTAGAGGCTATGATGCTAGCAAAGGGTCTTTTAAGGTTTGGTTATTGCAAATCACACGTTGGAGAATCAAAGACAAATGGCGACATTACCAAAAAAACCCTTTAGAGCAAAAAGAGGAAAGCATCGAAGATGATCCACTAGAAACCTATGACAAAGTAGGTCAATTAGATCAGGCGCATTTTGATTTGTATTGGAATGAAGAATGGCAACAGCATCTACTAGATGAGACTTTAAGAAATGTAAAATTAGAAGTATCTCCGCAGCAATATCAGTTATTCTCTGCGGCTGTTTTTGATGATCTATCTATAGCGCAGATTAAACAGAATTTTGGTGTGTCTGCCTCGCAAATTTATTTAGCAAAACACCGAGTCGCCAAAATTTTTAAAAAGCACTACAAACGCCTCGAAAAAGAATTAGATTAACTCTAACGATAGGTCTAGATTAGTAGCGCTGTGAGTGAGCGCGCCAATAGAGATTCTCTCAACGCCTGTTTGGGCGTAGTCATAGATGTTATTTAGCGTGATGCCACCGCTAGCTTCGTAAAGTACCAGTGAGCTTAGTCCGAGTTCAGCTCTAAGGCGTAAGGCCTCGTTAATGGTCTTAGGTGACATGTTGTCTAGAAGAATGACATCTAGGCGAGGGATGTATTGCTTGGCAATCAGCTCTAAGAACGAGCGCACTTGCTCTAGGGTGTCAGCCTCTAAGATAATAGGAACAGTTGGGTATTGTGAATAAAACTCACAGAGCTTGGCTTGTAAATCGTCAAGGCTGCAGAAGTGGTTGTCTTTGAGCATGACGGCATCATAAAGCCCCATGCGGTGATTGTGCCCTCCACCTGCGAGTACGGCTTGTTTTTCGAGTGAGCGCCAACCAGGTGTGGTCTTGCGCGTGTCCAGTAATTGAGTATCAGTGTCTTGGATAATCTGCTGGTAAGTGTGCGTGAGGGTGGCGATGCCGCAGAGTCGTTGAAGGAAATTGAGTAGGGTGCGTTCCAGCCCGAGGATGGCTTGAGTGTTGCCACTAAGAGTGAGTAGAGGAGTTCTGTCTGCAAACGCTTGGCCTTCAGATACGAGTAGCTTGTACTCGATAGCATTTGCGCTAAGTTGAGTGAATTTAACAAAGGCTTGAACCAGTGGCTCTATCAATTGTTCTCCAGAGAAGTAGCCAGCTTGTTTGGCTATGATGCGGGCATGGCAACTATCATGAGCATCGATAAAGTGTAAGCTAGTTAAATCACCTGTTCCTAAATCTTCTTGTAAACTCAGTTCGATGAGTTGGTTGATATGATGGTTAGCGTTCATATAAATTAGCTGCAGGTTGAGCAATGGAAAAGTCCACGGAGTAAAATATCAGGGCCGATAATTTCTCGTGTGACTTGATGGAGTTGACTACTGTGAGTGAGTGTGTCTAGTGCTGAGGTTGGTCCTCCAGCAATGATAGGGGCGTAGAAGCCAATCCACTCATCAACGAGACTGTCTTCGATAAGTGCTGCGTTGAGCTTGGCCCCTGCTTCGATAAGGATGCTTTGGATGCCGAGTTCTTTATGGCAGTGTTTGAGTGCACTAACAAAATTAGGGAATTCAGAACTACCTATTTGGTAGATATAAGTGTGTTCGGCGTGCTCATCATTAAATAGGGGTTGATTCTCTTTGTCGATGGACTCTGAGCTTTGGGTAGTGAAAATGAGACGTTTAGGTTGACTGTAGCCTTGCTCAAGGAGTGATGGATCTCTCAACGTGAGTTGCGGTTTATCTGCAATCAAAGTTGCAGTGCTGGTTAGGATGGCGTCGAATTGAGCTCGGAGCAGTTGGACTCGTTGGCGAGATTCTGGGCTACTAATCCAAGGGCTTTCGCCTGAAGGTCGGTCAAGTTTACCATCTAGGCTAATGGCTAGCTTGCTGGCTACCCAAGGCAGTTGTTGGCATTGGGATTTTCTGAAAATGTGAATTAGTTTTTCGCAAGCTTCTTTGAGGATTCCAGAGCGTACAGTAATGCCTGCTTGGTTGAGGATTTTGTCAGCTCTTCCAGCATGCTTTTTATTTGGGTCTACGCAACCATAGACTACCGTGCCTATCTGATGCTTAACAAGCCAGTCTGTACAAGCTCCAGTTTGTCCTTGGCTAGAGCAGGGCTCTAGGGTGACGTAGCAGGTTGACGATTTGAGAGCTTGCTCACCGTGAGCTTGGATGACCGCTTTAATGGCACCTTTTTCTGCATGGTCTGCTCCATATTCTTGGTGGTAATAACTGCCGAGTAATTGATTGTCTGTAGATACAATGACGCAGCCGACACTTGGATTAGGGCTAGCCTTGCCTATGCCTAGTTGAGCAAGTTCGATGGCTTGCTGCATCCAGTGTTCATCTCTTGCTTGGATTGTCATCGGCGGTATGCTAATAGATGTATAGAAATTATGCCAGTCTCAAAATTACAAAATCAAGTAGCAGAGCAACTAGAGAGTTACTTGTCAAAAAAAATACTGGTAGCCGTTTCTGGGGGCAGGGATTCTATGGTGCTACTGCATCTATTGACTGAGGTTTTCCCTATTGGCCAATTAATGGTGGTTCATGTGAATCATCAGTTGCGTGGTGAGGAGTCTAATGAAGACGCCAAATTGGTGAGTAAGCTAGCTGAGACTTATGGTTGTGATTATATTGAGTATAGTTGTGATGTAGCTCAATTGAGTCAGCAACAGAAGTTATCTATTGAGGCTGCCGCCCGCAAAGTAAGGCATCAATACTTTGCCAAGGCGCAGGTTCAATATGGAGCAGAGGCTGTCTTGCTCGCTCATCATGCTGATGATCAAGCCGAGACAATCTTATTTAATTTATTCAGAGGCTCCTTAGGTCTTAAGGGAATGAGTCTGAGTCAGCAATTAGAAGTGACAGTGCAGACCGAAGCTGAGGATAAATGCTTGCAACTGAATTTGCTTAGACCGTTATTAAAAGTGAGGCAAAGTCTGATTAATGAGTATCAAGCAGAGCATGATTTAGAATATCGAGAGGACAGTAGCAACGCCGAGCTTATTTACACTCGTAACCGTTTACGCCATGAGGTGCTGCCTCTTTTAGCAGATGTGATGCAGCGTGATGTGGTGGATAAGGTACTTAATAGTTATAATTTAAGCCATGATGAATCTTTAGATGAGCTTGATTTAGATGGTTATGTCGATAATCAAGGGCGCTTGGTGGTGTCTGAGGTGATTATATTAAGCCCCTTAAAGCAAAGAGCGATAATGAAACTGTACCTCGAAAATAACGGGGTTGCAGGGTTGAGTTCTAGGCTTATTTTATCGGCTGTTGATTTGCTCACTGATTTAACTAAGCCTAGCATTAATTTGCCTAAAGGTGGTAAATTAAGGCGCAAAGAGAAGCGAGTTTGGATTGAGAAAAAAGCGTCTGAATAAGAGTCTGAATTTTTCTTGAATTTAAGTTGTGTTTTAGAAGCGTTTTGCTATAAGAGTCGTGTCAGAGGTCATGGGTTTAGAGCTTGCAAACTCCGCCAGGTTCGAAAGAAAGCAACGGTAGCTAGCCTTTAATCGTCATGATTCTCTGGCATTATTATTTTTAAAAATTTATATATCATGGAAAGTATTTCTTCTCGCATTGCGTCAGTTTCTCCTTCGTTAACCTTAGCTGTGACCCAACAAGCTAAAAATATGCAAGCAGAAGGTAAGTTAGTTTACGGATTAGCAGGGGGGGAGCCAGATCTCCCTACTCCAGAAGTCGTGACAGCCGCAGCTATCAAGGCCTTGCAAGAAGGTAAGACTAAATACGCACCATCAAGTGGTATTCCAGAATTACGTGAGGCTATCGCTACTAAACTTACTAAAGAAAACGGCATCACTTGTGAAGCATCTCAAGTAGTGGTGAGCGCAGGAGCTAAGTTTGCTTGTTATGAAGCTATTGCAGCTGTTATTGAAGAAGGTGATGAGGTTATCATTCCTGCTCCTTACTGGGTGAGCTATCCTGAAATGGTGCGTCTTGCTGGTGGTGTTCCAGTGATCGTTGAGACCACAGCAGAGAGTGGCTGGAAAATGACAGCAGAGCAGTTTGACGCTCACATGTCAGGCCTTACTAAAATGGTGATTATTAATAGCCCAGGTAATCCTACTGGCGCTGTTTACACTGAAGAAGAGCTCAAAGCATTAGGTGAAGTAGCTCTCTCAGAAGATATCATGATTCTTTCTGATGAGATTTATGAAAAAATGATTTATGGTGAAGCCAAGCATGTGAGTATTGCTTCACTCAGCGAAGAATTAGCTGCGCTCACTATCACAGTGAACGGCTTCTCTAAAGCTTACTCAATGACAGGTTGGAGACTAGGTTACACTGTTTCTTCTCCTGCAGTATCAAAAGCTATCGCAACGATGCAATCACATCTCACTTCTAATGCCACTACTTTTGCTCAATATGGAGCTGTTGAGGCAATGGTAAATCCAGAAGTTGATCAATTCGTTGAGGATATGAGAGCTGAGTACGATGTGAGAAGAAAGTTTGTCCTCAGTCGTTTACAAGCCATTCCTAATATCACGGTTGTTGAGCCAGAAGGTGCGTTCTATTTCTTTGTTGCTTTGGATCAGTTGGGTATGAGTTCAATTAACATTTGTGACAAGCTTATTAGCCGTTACAAGCTAGTTGCAGTTCCAGGTGCAGCCTTTGGATATGATACAGGTATTCGCTTAAGTTACTGCGTAGGCTTAGATGTGTTAAATGAAGGTTTGAATGCTTTTGCTGAATTTTGTCAAGATCACTAAATTTTCATGAGTCAAGAGTCTCCAAAGCATGTGTTATTTGTTTGTACAGGTAATACTTGCCGTAGCCCAATGGCTGAGAGATTACTGGTTCAATATTTAAAGCAAGAAAAAGTCGACAATATTACAGTTAGTTCAGCAGGTGTTGCTGCGTTTGCTGGAGATGCGATGTCTCATGAGACAGCAATTTTGCTCAAGGAGCAAGGTTGCGATATTGAAGGCTTTAGTAGCAGTAGAGTCGTAAGTCAACTTTTAGAAAGTAGTGATGTTGTTGTTGCAATGACTCGTTCACATTTATCGGCTTTAAAAGCTACTTTTCCTGAATTTCAAGAAAAGTATTATTTGCTTGATTCAAATTGGCAGAACCTTAAAGATGCCAATACCAGTTCAGGGCAAGATATAGCAGACCCTATAGGTTGCGGTATGTCTGCTTATGAATCCGTCGCAAAAGACTTTAAAAGAATATTCCCCAATTTAATTTATTGGTTAAAAAATTTAAATTAACAAACAAAAGAAGAAGATGAAAAATCAATTAACAATTGCGCTGGGCGCAGATCATGGTGGTTTTGTAATTAAAGAAGCTATTGTCAATTATTTGCAAGAGCAGGGTTACGATTTGGTAGATTTTGGTGCAGAGAATGAAGAGAGTGTGGATTATTCTGATTATGCTAACCTTGTTTCTTTAGAAGTAAGTAGTGAGAGAGCAGATTTAGGTATCCTCTGTTGCTCTTCAGGTATAGGTATGAGTATCGCTGCTAATCGTTACAGAGGTATTAGTGCTGCTGTAGTGGATACTACTGATGAGGCTAAAACTGTACGTGAGCACAATAATGCTAATGTTCTTTGTTTAGCTGGTAAAAAATTGTCAGACCAAGAAGCAATTCAAGTTGTTCAAGCCTTCCTTGATGCTGAATTTGCAGGTGGACGTCATGAAGCACGTGTACTCAAAGCATCAGGGAGCCGTTTGGCTCAAGTTGATGAAGAAATCTTTGACCTTGTAGAAAAAGAAGGTAAGCGTCAGCGTTCGCATATCGAGCTGATTGCTTCGGAAAACTTTACCAGTCCAGCCGTGATGGAAGCTCAAGGTAGCTTACTCACTAATAAGTATGCCGAAGGGTATCCTGGTCGCCGTTGGTATGGTGGTTGCGAAGTGGTTGATGAAGTAGAGCAAATAGCTATTGATAGAGCTAAAGAATTATTTGGTGCTGAACATGCTAATGTACAGCCGCATTCAGGCTCCCAGGCTAATATGGCTGTATACTTTTCAGTGCTTGAGCCAGGAGATAAGATTTTAACTATGGATTTAGCTCATGGAGGTCACTTGACTCATGGTCATCCAGCTAACTTCTCAGGTAAGCTTTACGAAGTGGAGCATTATGGTGTTAGCGAGAAAGACGAATATATCGACTACGATGCACTCGAAGTACAAGCACAAAAATTTCAACCTAAGTTGATTACATGTGGAGCTAGTGCTTATCCGCAAATCATTGATTTTGAAAGAGTGGGTAAAATAGCTAAAGCTGTAGGTGCGTATCTATTTGTTGATATGGCGCATATTGCAGGGTTAGTGGCAGCAGGTGTGCATCCTAATCCAGTACCACATGCAGACTTTGTAACCACAACTACCCATAAATCTCTACGTGGACCACGTGGTGGAATTATTCTCTGTAAAGAAGAGTATGCTAAGAAAATCAGTGCTCGTGTGTTCCCAGGAGTTCAAGGAGGACCTCTTATGCATGTGATTGCGGCTAAGGCAGTATGTTTTGGTGAGGCTCTTAAACCTGAATTTAAAGAATACCAAGAACAGGTGATTAAAAATACCAAAGCTATGGTTGAGACTTTTCAAGAGTTAGGTGTGCGTGTCGTATCAAATGGTTCAGAGAATCATTTGTTATTACTTGATTTGCGCAGTGTTAATACGGATGGATCAGTGGCTCAGATTGCCTTAGATAAGGCGGGTATCACACTTAATAAAAATGCGATTCCTTTTGATACAGGTAGTCCAATGAGTCCAAGTGGTGTGCGTATTGGTACTCCAGCTGTTACGACTCGTGGTATGAAGGAGGCTGATGTTAAGCAAGTAGCAACTTGGATTGTTGAAGTTCTAAAAAACCATGAAGATGAAGCTCTGTTAGCTGATATTCATGAGCAAGTGGTTGAGTTCAACCAGAACTTTCCTTTGCCTTATTAACTGCCATTTTTAAATTATGCCCAATAGCTCAAAAGGTAATCAAATTTGTACGCTCGTTATTTTTGGTGCGACAGGTGATCTGACGCATCGTAAACTGATACCTGCGTTATACCATCTCAAGCTCGAGGGATTATTATCTTCGAAAGTTCAAATTATTGGGTTTGCTCGTCAGAGTAAGACTGATGCAGAGTTTCGTACAGGCTTAAAAGCAGCGCATAAAGAAGTTTCTCGAACTCTTTATGATGAAGAGTTCTGGCAAGTATTTGATAAGCAAATTTCTTACCATCAAAGCAACTTTGATGATTTAGAAGGCTACAAATCTCTCGAAGCTAAGTTGCAGGCTTATGAAAAAGAGAATAATACACCTTCCAATAGATTGTATTATATTGCTAGTTCTCCTAGCTTTTTTGGTCCAATTTTAGATTTTCTCAAGCAATCAGGAGCCAACAACTCAGTAGACGGAGGTTGGCGTCGTGTGATTATAGAAAAACCGTTTGGGACTGATTATGATTCTGCATGTAAGTTGAATCAAGCAGTTGCCGGAAGTTTTGAAGAGGCTGACACCTACCGTATCGATCACTATTTAGGTAAGGAAACAGCACAAAATATTATGGTGTTACGCTTTGCGAATACTATTTATGAGTCACTGTGGAATAATCGTTATATTGATCAAATCCAGATTACAGTCGCCGAAGATTTAGGCATGGAGGCAGGAAGAGGGGCTTATTATGATCAAGCAGGTGCACTTAAAGATATGGTTCAAAACCACCTATTACAGCTTCTAACCTTAGTCGCTATGGAGTCTCCAGTTGATTTATCTGCTGACGCTGTGCGTGATGAGAAGGTCAAAGTACTCAGGTCTCTGCAGCGCTTAGACACCCCAGAAAAAGTTAAGAAGAATACCGTTAGAGCTCAATATGCGCAAGGAAGCGTCAAAGGAGAGGCTGTACCTGCTTATGTAGATGAAGATCGCGTGCCTAAGGACTCTAAGACTGAAACTTATGTTTCATTGCGTCTATTTGTGGATAACTGGCGTTGGAAGGGTGTGCCTTTTTACTTACGTGTAGGTAAGCGCATGGCTAAAAAATCAGCGCAAATTTCTATTTTCTTTAAGCAAGTTCCTAGTGTTTTATTTAATGAGAATCAAAAATTGGCTGAGAATGTATTGATGATTAAGATGCAACCTGATGAGGGCGTAGCCATGAAGCTTATGTCAAAAGTTCCTGGGAGTAGTTTTGAGTTAAAGCCTGTAGATATGAACTTTGACTATGAAACTACTTTTGCCAAGCAGTCTGCTGAGGCTTATGAGCGTCTTTTATTAGACACGATGAGTGGTGATGCAACGCTCTTTATTCGTAAGGACGAGGTAGAAGAGGCTTGGAAGTTTATTGATGATTTAACAGCTGTTTGGAAAGAGGAGTCTAATGATATAGATTTAGCTGTTTACGAAGCGGGCTCTTGGGGGCCAGCTGAAGCAGACGCCCTTATCAGTAAAATGAGGCATCAATGGTTAGAAATCTAAGTGTTTTTCTTGCGATTAGCGCTTATTTGAACTTGCCTTTTTTTCATGTTTCTGAGTATAAGAACTCTCTTAATTTTAGCGATTAAAACAATTTTATGATTACAATTCCAGAGGATGCTCCTTTTGATGATAAGCAAAAAGCATGGTTAGAGGATTTCTTTAAGCAGCAGATAGAGCCTTTAATCAAGGGAGGTGTTGCTGCGCCTATGGGGCCAGCTGTTCCTGTGACAGTTTTATTTGGCTCTCAAACAGGTAATTCAGAAGGGATTGCTAAAAAATTGGCTAAAAAATTTAGCAAATTAAATTTTGTGGTTACAGTTATTGATTTGGCTGATTATGAAGTTGAGCAATTAGCTCAAGAGGATAAGGTGCTTATTATCACTAGTACTTATGGTGATGGAGAGCCACCTGATAGTGCAGCAGATTTCCATGAGGCTCTTATGGCTGATTCAGCTCCTTCGCTTGAGCATATTTCTTATTCTGTGCTTGCCCTTGGTGATACAGAATACCCTGACTTCTGTCAGTGTGGCATAGAGTTTGATGAGCGTTTTGCTGAATTAGGAGCTACAGCTGTGGTTCCTCGTGTTGATTGTGATGTTGAATATGAGGCATTGGCGTCACAATGGCAAAATGATTTATTAGATGTTTGGGGTGGTTCACAGCAAATTTTAGCAGAAGAAGAGGAGGAAGAAACTGGTTACAGTAAGACTAATCCATTCCCAGCTAAAGTTCTCAATATTTATAACCTTAATTCTGATGATGCAGAGAAAGAAACTTACCACATTGAGCTTAGTTTGGAAGGTTCAGAATTAAACTATGAAGTAGGTGATGCCTTAGGGGTTTATCCTCGCAATGATGAAGTCATGGTGGATGAGTTAATGGTGGCATTCCCTTTTAATATTAATACGCAAGTAGAGTTAAGCTCAGGTAAGGAAGTTGATCTGCGAGAAGCTCTAATTGAGCATTATGATATAACCAATCTTAATGTGAATTTAGTTAAAGCCTGGCAAGCTCGTAGTGGTTCGCCTTATTTACGCTCTTTAGTTGAAGCTAATGATGATAAGTTAATTGATGATTTTTGTTGGGGGCGTAATTTGATTGATTTAGCTAAAGAATACCCTGCTGACTTTTCAGATGCAGAAGACGTACTTGATTTGCTTAAAAAATTACAACCACGCCTCTATTCTATTTCATCAAGCCCTTATATCCACCAAGGTCAGGTTCACTTAACTATAGCTATAGTTCGATACAGTACTTATGACAGAGAGCGTGGGGGTGTTTGCTCTACTTATTTTTCTGATAGGATAGAAGGTCAGGAGCCTAAGGTTTATGTGCATGAAAACAAAGCTTTTCGTTTAGCTGCAGGTTTAGATGAGCCGTTAATTATGGTAGGCCCAGGAACAGGGATTGCTCCATTTAGAGCTTTTCTAGAGCAGAGAGAGTTTGATAAGGCTACAGGTGATAATTGGCTGTTCTTTGGTAATCCTCATGAGGCCACAGATTATCTTTATCAAGAGCAATTAAATGGCTATCAAGCTTCTGGACTATTAACAAAGCTCAGTACAGCTTTTTCTAGAGATCAAGAGCATAAAATTTATGTGCAGGATCGCATGCGCGAGCAAGGTGCTGAGTTATGGAGTTGGCTCGAGAAGGGCGCTTATTTTTATGTTTGTGGAGATGCAAGCAGAATGGCAAAAGATGTAGATCAAGCTCTCCATGATGTAATTACTGAGCATGGCAAGATGTCAGTTGATGAGGCTGTTGCTTACGTGAAAAAGCTCAAAAAAGATAAGCGTTATAGTAGAGATGTCTATTAATATATTAAGCTTATCTATGTTAATGAAATAAGTTAACATATCCTATAAAAAAGTCAGCTTTTTTATTAAAAAAAGCTGGCTTTTCTATTTTCATCTAATAGTATTCATAAATCTTTAAATTTATAGATACTATTATGTTAAGATTTTCAAATATCATCGGAGTTGTATCAGTTTTTTGTTTGTTTAGTTTAGCTCAAGCACAAGAGCAACTTAATTATGTAGCTGACATTAAAGGTCCCGAACTTAATGTTTTTGATTCGCCAGATTTAGATATTTCTGGATCAAGAAAAAATTATAAACCTAAAGAGTGGGTCGAGTTTGAAGCGGGAGCACTTATTAAAGCTAGAGATAAATCGTTAGATGCTATTAGTGAAGTGAGGGCTATTTGGTATATTGCTATTTATAACAAAAAAACAAAAACATATTCATTATTAGAAGAAGAAATCATTCATGTAAATGTACCCATTGATGAGCCTATTTATTTTTCTGCGTATTTATCGCCTGCATCACTAAAAGCTTTAGTAGGTAAGGTAGATGAAAGAAGCGTAAAGGCTATAGGCTTGGAATTGGAAGTCGATGGGTCTATTATTGCTGTTGAAAGTTATAAAGAAAAAGCAGGTTGGTGGAAATCTGCATCTTTAGCTTCAAATTCTTCAGTGAAGTTACTTAATAAAAATGAAACTCCATTTAGGTTTTATTGGTATGATAGATACGCAGAAATTGAATCTAAATAATCTTTTTTAAAATATATGAGTAAAATAATCACATTTAGTTTAGGTTTAGGTAAGGTTTCTGCAGCATCATTTTCATTTTCAAAAAATCAAGGATTACAATTAGAGCAGGTAGCTCATTCCACTTTACACCTTCAAGAAGCGGCAGGAAGCTTTAGTCGTGAACTTACTCAAGTGATTCAAAGGCTTGCTGCAGAGCTAGGCTGTCAAAAGTCTGACTCTATCTACTATTCTCTATCCTCTCATAGAACTGTTTTAAAGTTTTTCCCTCTACCTATGTTAAGTGGTGGAGATATGGATAAATTAGTTTCACTTGAAGCTCAGCAACAAGTTCCTTTTCCTTTGGCTCAAGCTTTGTGGGATTATGAAGCTATTCCATTAAAAGATGGCTCTCAAGAAATATTTTTAGCCGCTATTAAGCATTCTTCATTAGAAGCTATACAACAGGCCTTTAATGGTGTTGCTAAGGTGGTTGAAGTCCAGCCTAGTCCAGTATCTCATTATCAAGCTTTGATCTACAGAGGAATGGCGACTAATGAAGATCAGTTACTTGTTGATATAGGTGAGAAAAGTACTCAATTGTTATATTTTAACAGTCATAGATTCTTTGTGAGAACTCTTAATTTTGGTGCTCAAGATATCACACGAGCTATCATGAAGGCTTATGAGTGTGATTTAGTAACTGCGAATAGTTATAGAGATGATTATGCAATTATCAGTTTAGATCCTGCCTATATAGCAAGTCTTGACGAGGGGGCTCAATTTTTAGTAAATACGGTCTCATCTGTATTTAAGTCTTTGCCTGCTAAAATTAATCAAGTAACCCACCTTTATCAAAATCAACATAAGGGTGGTTCACTAAGTCAAGTACACTTAGTAGGCTCTTTTGCTAAAATGAATGGTTTAGATGTTTTTCTTGGTCAACAGCTCAATTTGCCAACATCTAAGTTAAGTCTAGATGGGGTTGCATTATCCGAAAAAGCTCAGGAACAAGTGTCGACCATTAAAGAGTACTCGTCAGAATGTTTAAATGAGCTTTTGGGTTTGGCTGTTTTTGCTAGCGCGCCAGCTGAAAGCAGTTTATCTTTATCATTGCTTCCTCAAAGTGTGCACCATCAAAAAGCTCTGAAAGTTAGAAAAACTTTTTGGGCTGCTACATCAGTAATAGCTATTGTAGCTTTGTCTGTAGCTGCATTTGCACAACAAAAAGCTTTAGATGCAATAATAGTAAAAGAAAGTAATGTGCAAACTCAATTAAATAATATCACTCCGCTAGCTAATAAAGTGAATGATTTGTTAGATAAAAATGATGATTTAGCCAGAAAAAGCAAAGCATTAAGTGATATACAAGAGCAACGTATTTTATGGTTAGACATTTTAAATGATTTAAGTAAAACAATGGCTCATGATGAAGTGTGGGTAACTACTATTTCAGGGCTCATTAATTACCAGTTATCAGACAAAGATTATAAACCTTATATCTTAGATAATTACCCTGAAGCTGGTTACGGAGTAAGTATCAAGCAAGCTATTCGAACAGAAGAAGTTAATTCACCAAGACCGGGATTAGCCAGTAGAAGAAATCAAGAACAGCAAACAGCAAACACAATTAATGCTATTTTAATTAAAGGCTTTTGGAGAGATAATGATAAAGCTCATAATGTGATTTATGACTTGCTAGATCAAATTAGAGCCTCATCCCACGGTTATTTTTCGTTTGAACAAGTTGTGAATGCTGGTGTAAGAGATAAAGAAGAAGTAAAAGCACTAACTAACGAATCTATCGTTAAATCTTTAGATACAGAAATAAATACTAATAAAGTGGGCTCTGCTTTTGAGTTTGTATTATTTCTAAGTAAACCTATCCAACTTTAATTAATAATTATGGAATTTTTAAAGCAAAAAGGACTCGCTCTCATTGTCACAGTTATTGCTCTTGCATTAGTTGTATTTCTTGTCATTCAGAATCTTGAAATTCAAGAAAAAACTGATAATTTGACTCCATTGGTAAGTGAACTCAAACAGAAAGAATTAATAAAGCCATACCCGAGCGTCGCTAATATAAAGATTTTAGAAGGAGCTACCATGGCCTGGGAAAGGCAACTAGAAAGATATCAAGGTTTTTTACCTAAAATTGAAACTACTCTAGTGGGGACTCCTATTATGAGTTCAGGTGCTTTCTCTGCTAAAAGAACAAAAACAGAAAAAGCATTAAAAAACACCTACAATCAAAAAGGTATTTTTTGGCCTGAAGAGTGTAACTTAGGTTTTGAAACTTATGTGAGTAACCCCGTGCCTAATAAAGCAATCAATATGCTTAATTACGAGCTAGAAGCAATTACTTATATATTGAGACTTTTAGCAAAAAATGAAGTTACAGGGTTGCGTAATATAGTGAGAAAGCCGCTTAGTGTGGAAGAAGATAAACCTAGAGCGCTTGTCAATAGAGGACGAAATGCTGGACGAAATGTAGCGGAAGATGCTAATCTTATAGAAAATTTAGAAATTGAGCTTGTGTTTACTGGTAGTGAGAGCTCAATTAGAGCCTCTTTAAATGATTTAGTTAATACATCTAAATATTTATTTTCTATTAAATCGTTGAGCTTAAAAAATTCAAAATTACTGCCAGTTGATTTAAGCTTAATAGAGTTTAAAGATCCTGCGCAAAAATCTTTGAATAAAACTCGTAGTTCATCATTTGATCTAGCTGCTTTATTTGGTTCTTCTACGAGCTCGAATGAAGAGTCTGCGCAAGAAGCTAAAGTTATTCAGTCTAGAGAAATTTTCAAACAGATTCTTGGGAAAGAAGAAGTTTTAGTAGGGTTAGTTTTGGAAGTTGTTTTATTAAGAGAAGGTTAAAAATATGAGCTTAACAAAAAAAATAAAAATTAATATTATAGATATTATAGGTGTTATTCTTGCTGTATTGTTATTAGCATTTGCTATAATTTTTGTGCCTAGTTTATATGAAGGTGATAAAGAGTTTGCATCAGCTTCAAGTAAAAATAAAAATCTCTCTACTTGGCAGCCAGAAGCTTACAAATATTTAGAAAATTTTGAAAATTATTTTTCAAAAGATGTACAATGGGTGTCGGCAATGACAGGTGCTGGGCGACAAGTAGATTTTTTAGTGAGTGTGCCATTATATCTAAAACAGGGGGCAGAAGGCGTGATTGATTTTGCCAAAGCAGATACTATACACCCTCCAGTTGAAAATTCATGGTTTGTTCAGCATGAGCTAAATTGGAAGTTAGACACTATTTTAGAACAAGATACAGATGCGGATGGCTTCTCTAATATAGAAGAGTATCAGGGAGGAACAGACCCTAATAGTGATCAATCATTTCCAGAACTGATTGCTAAACTTGAACTTGTTCAAGTTAATGTCTTGCCATGGCAATTAAAGTTTTCAAGTTATGCAGCTGGTAAAGCATGGTTTAGTTACATGGATATTGAAGGAAAAGTTTTAAATAGAACTAGATCAGGGATTGCTGCTGGAGAAGATTTCTTTAATCAAGGTGAAATTAATCTAAAAAGATTTAAATTGCTAGACATCCAAGAAGGTGTTGAAGTTGAAACTAGACCAGGTCAAACTACCAAAACTCAAATGGCAACTATTCAAGATTTAAGTCCTTTTGCTCAAGGGATTACGTATCAAGTTCCCAGAACTTTACCTCGAGATCCAGAACTACTAAAGCAATACCAATTTGAAGACCTCACTGCAGAAGTCAGGCTTAATGCATTGAATCAAGAAAGCAACACAATTACAGTTAAAGTCAATGATGAGTTTACTTTACCTTTTAATACAGAATCTAAAAAAGTTAACTATAAAGTTACAGATTTAACTTTTAATTCGGATTTAGGTTTTTATGAGTTAGAAGTCGGCTGGCTGGAATCAGGAGAGCAAAAAATCAAAAGAATTACATTGTAATTTTTTTTAATCAATTTAAGTTTTATCAAACTATTAATATGAAATCACATTATTTTATTACTTTGCTAGGAGCTAGTAGCTTGGCGTTAAGTTTGGCTCAAAGTGAACCAGTAGTGACGGATCCCATCTTATCACAAGAAATTCAAGCTAGGAATTTACGGTTACAAGAAGGAACTGTTCTCTATGAGCAAGCTAAAGTTGAATATAGTAAAAACAATTATGACCAAGCTATCTCTATTTATAGACAAGCATTAGGCCGAATTCCTAATGCTCCACTTACCCAAGACTTAAGAGGCTCTATTCGTAAAGATCTACAACAGGCTAGATATGATTTAGCTAAAGATTATTACAAACAAGGGCGTCACCAAGAAGCTTTAGAAATTCTTTCTGAGATAGAGTCAGAAGATGAAAATAACAAAAAAGCACAAAAGTTGACTGAATATATTAATGATCCCATAAGAACCAATAAGGCAGTTGATCAAGCTTATTTAGCAAAGCGCGAGCAAGTGAATCAATTACTTTATGTTGCAGAAGGTTATTATGATGCAGGTTTATTTGATAAGGCTTCTCTAGAGTATGAAAAAATTCTAATTTTAGATCCTTACAATAAAGCAGCACGCATGGGGATGACTAAAGTTGAGCAAGAAAAAGCAGGTTACTATGAAACAGCTTATCAAGAGAGTCGTGCTAGCTACTTAAACCAAATTGCAGCTCAATGGGAAAAGCCTATTTCAGTAACTTCATTAAGAGCGACTCAACTGCAAGGCACTTTAGTAGATAATGATAATGGAGCCGAAATAACTTCAAAAGCTTTAGATGATATTATTATCCCTTCAATTGACCTTGAAGATATGAATTTATACGAAGCTATTGAGCAAATACGCCAATTATCAAAAGAGTATGATACTCGAACTAATACAGCAAATAGAGGATTGAACTTTGTTGTAAGAGATAACGGAGATGTCACTAACCCTATTGCAGCCAGACGCATTGACAAAATATCACTTAATAGTGTGCCACTCAGATATATATTAGAATCTGTTTGTAGTAAGTTAGACCTAGGTTTCAAGGCTGAAGAATTTGCTGTTGTGCTTTTCCCAAAGGGGGACGGTAATGGTGTTTTAAGACAACGTACTTTTTTAGTACCACCCGATTTTAAAACGGCACTAAGTGATTCATCTTCTACTAATAGTACCTTAGCTCCAAATGATCCATTTGCTCCAGCACCTGCTGCGGGTGGCGGCACGAGTGCAAATGCAAGTATTCAAGAGTTACTGCAAGGTCGAGGTATTAAGTTTACTGATAATGCATCAGCTTCTCTAGTTGGAAATAAGCTCATTGTCAGCAATACTCAGGAAAACATTGATTTACTTGAAAGTATTATTAACGAGATTAAGCTTAAAACTAATACTGCAGTGAGAATTGTCAGTAAGTTCATGGAAATTAACCAAAATGATTTAGATGAGCTTAGCTTTGATTGGAATTTAGCAGACTCTAATAATAGAGGTATTACAGGAGGCACAACGGGTTCAGGGTTAGAGCGTTTAACTTCAGATTTCACTGCTGGATCCACTGATGGTATAGTTACTTCAGGTCTGCGTTCAGGTTCAGGCGCAATTTCTAGTACTGCTCTAAGTTCAATTGTCGGTAATGCTCAAAGGTTATCAGGTCAAAATGTTGACTCTGTAGCTCCTGGAGTATTATCATTTTTAGATAATGATTTTCTTAATGGTAGTCAATTAGAGCTTGTCATGCGTGGTTTATCACAAAAAAAAGGTGTGGATATTCTCATTGCTCCTAGCGTAATGGCTAAAAATAACCAAGAAGCCCTAATTGAAGTCGTTGATGAAATGCGTTACCCTACTAGTTATGAAGCGCCTCAAATTCCTACTGAAATAACGGCTTCCACTATTTCTCCAGTAGCACCTGCCAATCCGACTGACTTTGAAATTGAAAATTTAGGTGTTTCTTTGAGAGTAACTCCTAATCTAGGCGCCAATAATCAAACTATTAGTCTGGACTTTAAACCAACGATTGTTGAATTTGATGGCTTTATTAATTATGGTAGTCCAATTAACGGTTATGACTCTGATGCAGATACTAATGGTGATGGTATTGCAGATGGGCAACAAATTGAAATTACTGCGAACTCTATTGAGCAACCTGTATTTTCAAGAAGAAAGATTGAAACTCAGCTTACTTTGTATGATGGCAACACTGTTGCTGTAGGTGGACTCATTAAAGAAGAACGTATAACTATTGAGGATAAAGTTCCCATTTTAGGAGATCTTCCTTTTATTGGCCGCTTATTTCAATCACAAATAGATAGTCAAGATCGCAGCAATTTAGTTATTTTTGTCACAGCAAGAGTAGTAGATGCCAGTGGCGAAGCTGTTAATAAGTTGAATCCAGGAGTAGAAGAAGCTCTTATGCCAGAGTCTCTTGTGCCTCAGTAATGAATATTTATTAATGATAAAAAAAGCATGGTTATAGTTTATGACCATGCTTTTTTATTTTAACTTTATGACTTTATATCCTAAACAATCTTTTATTGTCACAGGAGAAATAGCTACAGGTAAAAGCTCTGTAGCTCAGGTGCTCTATGAAAAATTAGCTCAATCAGAAGTTTTTGATGCAGATAAATGTGTTCAAGAACTATGGAGCCAAGAGGCTATACAACAGCAAATAAAAATAGCGTTTGATTTAGAGCGGCAGATTAAAGACACAGTTGAGTTAAAAGCTTTATTATTAAAAAAACTCATAGAAAATCCTTGCAAAAAAAAAGCATTAGAGGCAATACTTCATCCAGAAGTTGAACGAGCTTGGCTTCACAGCTATCAAGCTTGGCTAAAAGATAAAAATAAATCTTATTTTATCTCTGAAATACCTCTTCTACACTCTCAAGAAAGCTCACCTTATCAAGGCGAGGTTATACTTGTAAGCATTCCACCATCTTTACAGATACAGCGATTAAGGCAGAGACTATCAAGTAAAGGGATTCAAGCTAAAGATGAGCAACAATCAATGATTGACTTTTATCTTCAAGCTCAAAGATCATGGAGATATAATCAAAGTAAAGCTGATTATTTCATTTGGAATGTACAAGGCGAAATTTTTTTAAAAACACAAATAGATACTATTATTAATCATGCATAGTGAATTAAATTCAGAGCAGAACGATGCTGCTCAAGAGTTACCTTTAGTTGAAGAATGGAGCCCAAGTTCGGACTTAAGTCCATCTGCCCCAGCAAGTAAAAAAGCTACTAAAAAAGTGACAGTTAAAAAACCGAAGGCCAAGAAAGCTGAGCCTAAAGTTGATAAGCTTGTAACTGATGAAACTATAGAAAAAGAATCAGAAGACCAAACAACAGATGCAGCAAAAGAAGATAATTTAACAATCGACAGTGAAGCTCCGGTTGCACCTGTAGAGCCAGAAAAACCTAAAACGATGTTGGATGTCGAAATAGAGGTTTCGGTTATTCAGTCAATGAGTCGAGCAGAGTTACAAAAAGAGCTTAAAAAGCACCAAGTCGATTATCCTCCTCAATACAAAAAAGATAAACTCGTTTATGAGTTATTATTTTATTATGCTCATGAAGGAGCTACATTATATGCTGATGGTATTTTAGAAAAAGGTAGTAGAGATGCTTTTGGGATGTTGCGCGATGCCAAGGTTAATTTTAAACCTCAGTACTACGACTTTTATGTGTCACTCAAGAGCATACGAGTATTGCGCTTGCACACAGGTGATAAATTAAGAGCTAGAGTCAAAGCTCCAGATGACAGAAGTAAATCTTTATATGTAACCGAAATCCTTAGTGTTGACGACAAAGAAGTCAGCAAGGAAGAAAGAGTGCATGCTTTTGATAAATTGACCGCTATGTTTCCTAACGAGCGTTTTCTATTTGATGGCAAAGAGGCTTCAAGTAGTGGACGTATCTTAGATATTGTTGCACCTTTAGGTAAAGGACAACGTGGTTTAATTGTAGCTCCTCCAAGAGCAGGGAAAACCATGTTACTTAAAAGTATTGCTAAGGCAATTGCTATTAACCACGAAGAAGTAGAGTTAATGGTACTGTTGCTCGATGAGCGCCCTGAAGAAGTGAGTGATTTTGAAGATACCTTTAATTTTGAAGCCGCTCATCATGCTCAGGTATTTGCTTCGACATTTGATGAGCCAGTTAAACAGCATATTAAATTAGCCAAAATGGTGCTAGAGCGCGCCAAAGTCCTCGTTGAACACGGCAAGGATGTGGTCATTTTATTAGACTCACTCACTCGTTTAGCTCGTGCGTATAATCAAGCTGAATCCTCAGGCCCTATAGGTACAGGGGGTGTTAGCGGTCAAGCGTTACAATTAGCCCGTAAATTTTTTGGCTCTGCACGTAATGTTGAGGGTGGGGGTAGTTTGACTATTCTTGCTACAGCGCTCGTTGAAACAGAGAGTCGTATGGATGATGTTATTTTTGAAGAGTTCAAAGGAACAGGCAACATGGAGGTTAGACTCGATAGAGAGCTTTCAGAGCGTCGTATTTACCCTGCTATTAATCTTCCTCAGAGTGGTACACGTAATGATGATAGACTTTACCATCCAGATGAGTTTGCCAAAATTTGTGAAATTAAACGTAAGCTAAGTAAGCTTCCTACAGTTGAGGCTATAGAAGTTTTGCAAAAAAATATTAAAAATACTCAAAACAATGCCGAATTACTCTTGGCAGGATTGAGTGACTAATTCACATGATTGAAACTAATAAACAGCTTCAAGAGTGGTTGGAGCAACTCAAAGAACAGGGCGAGACACGTTGCGCTGTCGATTTAGAGGCTGATAATTTCTATCATTATCAAGAAAAACTTTGCCTTATTCAATTTGCGAATCAAGCGCATGTAGAGATTATTGATCCATTAAGCATGGATGACCTTATCCCTCTAATTGAGTACTTAGATACCCAAACGGTGTGGATGCATGGTGCTCAGTATGATTTCACTTTGATGCATCGTTATTGGGGCCGTATCCCTGGTAAGATTTATGACACTCAGATAGCGGCTAAACTCTTAGGTTTTGAGAAGCTTAGTTTGGGGGAAGTTTTAAATAATTTACTAGGTGAATCTCTAGACAAGACTGAGCAACGCTCAGACTGGACCAAGAGACCCTTGCCTGAAAGCATGTTAGAGTATGCCAAGGGAGACGTGCTCTATTTGCTAGCCGCCGCTGATAAACTTACCGCCCAACTCAAAGAGTTAGGTCGTTGGGAATGGTTTGAGCAGAGCTGTGATTGGGAACAAAATAAAAAAGGTGGCATTTCTGCAACGGACTACAAAGATAAATGGCGTATTAAAGGCTCGGAAAAGCTCAAAGAAGAAGCTTTGTGTTATTTACAGGCAATTGGTAGCTGGAGAGAGGAAAGAGCCGCTACAGACAACAAAACGCCATTTAAGATTCTAGGTAACGCCAAAATGCTAGAATGGGCGCAAGCTTTAGCCAAAGGCCAAAAAGTAAAACTTTATGACCGCTGGCGTAAGGAATGGGTAGATGGTTTTAATAAAGCTGTCAAAAAAGCCAAGAAACAACCTAAAGATCAATGGCCAAAAGTCATCAAAAATGCCCGTGTGCGCCTCAACCAAGAGGAAGACAAGCTCGTCAAATCATGGATTGAAACCAAGCGTAAAAAAGCAGCTGAACTAAATATTCAAGAAAGCACTCTAGGTTCACGCAGCTCTATAGAAGCATGGATTAAAGAGACTGACACTATAGATAATTTATTTATGCCCTGGCAAATCGAAGTGCTAGGCATGGACAAAGAAAACCCAGGTCAAGCTCTGCCAGAATCAGAGCCCAAGGAAAAAACACTTAAGCCAAAAGCCAAGAAGGTTACAGTGACGGTTAAGTCAATTCTGATTAAACCAGATATTCAGGACGTTGCCAGCGAAAATGTACTCACAGCTGAGAGCACGAGGAAGAAAGCTTGATAGTTAATGAACCAGTGAGGGGACAATGCCTCAGTTAAACATCCTCAATTCTCAAAACAACAGGTGCTTGAGTGACCTCTTTTACCTCTGTTTGTAGAGTACTTAACGCTGATTTAAGTTTGCCATACTCACAGGTATGTACCAGCAGAACCATAGTGGTGAACTCTGCGTCAGGGTTGCTAGGGTCAATAGGTGAATGTGTACCAGAGAGACTAATATCTGAATTAGCTAAACTTTGAGTGACTTTCGCCATGACGCCTGCTCGATCAATCACATTAAGGCGTACATAATAAGCGCTCTTAGTTAGATCAGGTTTAACAATCTCACCTGATTTTACAAAAGGTAAAAAGCCTCTAAATTCTCCAGTCGCTTGATCTTGGTAACAAGTAATAAGATCAGTCACTACCGAAGAAGCCGTAGGGAATTTACCAGCTCCTTGGCCATAGAAAAAACTATCACCAAGGTAATTTCCATCTACAAGTAAAGCGTTAAAAACACCATTAACTGATGATAGAATAGAGCTCTTGGGAATTAGAGATGGCTGTGTGCGAATTTCGATTGCTCCATTATCTTGCTTCTTAATTTTTGAAATAAGTTTCAATGAATAGCCTAAGGTTTCAGCTAAGACTAAATCTGTAGCTTGAATAGTATCAATTCCCTCAACATGTACGAGCTTGGGGTCTACGTAGAAACCATAAGTGAGGCAAGAGATAATCAAAGCCTTGTGTGTGGCATCCCAACCATTCACATCTAGAGTAGGATCAGCCTCTGCATAGCCTAAATCTTGAGCTTGCTTGAGAGCTTGCTCATAGCTAATTTTTGCTACAGACATCTGCTCTAAAATATAATTACAAGTACCGTTAATAATACCCGTAATACTCTTAATTTCGTTGCAGCTTAAAGTCTGACGTAAATTAGTAATAATAGGAATGCCTCCAGCTACGGCAGCTTCAAAATAAATAGGTGTTTGATGAGTCTTAGAGAGAGCAAACAACTCTGCTCCATGTTCTGAAATAAGAGCTTTATTGCCTGTAATTACAGGTTTTTTAGCCTCCAAAGCAGCTTTGACGAGCGTGTAAGCATGAGTCGTACCGCCGATGAGCTCAATCACCCAATCGATACTGTCATCATGAATTAAATCTTCCCAATTAGTGGTGAGCTGAGATTCATT
>Ga0209533_1000553_pt1 | contig 35597 bp, 31 predicted proteins | sample COG_04_FD_184748 | JGI IMG/M metagenome (GOLD analysis project Ga0209533, IMG submission 184748) | Pelagic Microbial community sample from North Sea - COGITO 998_met_04 (SPAdes) (version 2) | ecosystem: Environmental > Aquatic > Marine > Neritic zone/Coastal water | place: Helgoland, sampling...
GGATTTTTTTTTTGGCATAAATTTTGTAATTATAAAAAGAAATATTACAATATGAAAACTATAAAAATTTTATCCATCTTAGTCATATTGCTTGGTTTTTCACAATGTGGAGGTAGTACATTAGTTAAAAAATTAACACTTAAAGTAGAAAAAGCATTTTATAATAATTGGTTTGGTGGCCAACCAGGAGTTCGCGGAACAAAGGTAGAGATTCACTTAAAAGATGCGTCAGAAGTTATTTTTGTTGCTTTATATTTTCAGGGAAAAATAACCAAGGTAGAAGTCTCTCAAATGGAAAAATTTACCAGAATTATTGGTCATTTCTCGACTTTAAAAAGAAAGAATAGAAATTTAATTTTAGACGCAGATATGACAAAAGAATTAGAAAACACACTACCTAGCTTAGAAGAATTTCCTTTTCAATTAAAAGAAAATGAGGCTATACTTAGCTATAAAAAAGAGAATAAAACGTTGTATTTTAAGATTGAAAATATAAAAAAAGTACAATCGATTGCGTTTCCTTCTATGAATAAAAAATAAGTCACTGCTTTATTTTAAGTATAAAAACCACTAAATTTTTAGTGGTTTTATTTTTGGCACGTATTTTGAATATTGCTTTAGATAACCCTAAAACTAAAGCATATGAAATTTTTAAAACTACTTATTATTGCAGGAGTGCTTTTAAGTTCTTGTTCCACAGTTTTTGAAGATGACTTTAGAGAACAAGAAATATCTTTGGAACAAGTTGTTTCTAAATATGATTTGTGGTATGTAGATTACCACAAAACAATTGGTAACGGAGACATACCTTTTTTATCAAGAGCATTTACATTATCCTTTTTAAACGGAATTTTATATGCAAATAATAATATTGCAGATATTGGCTTTACGGGAAATGGCTTCGGAATAGATGTTGGGTCTTATAATACCTTTTCAGGAGTTTTAGAGACAATACATGATCTAGATGGTAGCAACGATTTTGAAGTTACAGTTACTTCTTCAAACGAAATTAGATTGTATAATTATAGACAAAACGTTACCTATTTTTTAATAGGGTATCAAACAAATACGTTCGATTATGACCAGTTATTTTACGAAAATATAGAATATTTTTTACAAGAATATGATGCTTGGGAAAAAATACTTACTGCAGGCGGTGTAGTAAATCCTTTTGATGATGAGAACTATTTACGGTTTACTCCAGAGAGTATAACAACCTTTTACAGTTCACAAGACAACTTTGGCACGCAAGTTGATTATATGAATTGGAGTTACGTTGGTGGATATGAAATATATGATGTTTTGGGCTTTCAAAATTTAAAGATATTAACTCTTAATTATGATGGTGGAGATGTTGAGGAATTTGAATTGAGTGTTGTAAATGATGGAAAGATTCGTTTATATAATTTAGCTTCAGAAGCTACATATGATTTTGAAGGAAGAGGTTATATACAGTATTTGAAAGGAGATACTCCTAAAAAAAGTAGGGAAGCTACGGTAAGAAATTCCGATAGAAAACGGACGAAAGTAAGGAGACAAACAATAAAGAGAAGAGAAAGTTTAAAGTAAAGTTTGGTTAGTTGATTTTTAGTTGGTTTTTTCCTTAAGAACCAATTGAAAGATAAGCCGTCCTGAGGAGGACGGTTTTTTCTTTGTTAATAATTGATGAAAAAGTATCTTTTATAAAGATAAAAAGAATACCTAGTTTTCATAATTTTAGGAACGCTATAATTTTTGTGAATTTAGAAATTATGCAAGTATAAAGATAACATCAAAAAAATGAAACCAACAGCATTTATAACCGGTGCAACTTCTGGAATTGGAAAAGCTACAGCAGAAATTTTTGCAAAAAACAATATTCGTTTAATTCTCTGCGGAAGAAGAGCTGATCGTTTAGAGAGTCTTCAACAAGAATTAGGTAAACTTGCAGACGTTACCACCTTACAATTTGATGTTTCGAAAAGAAACGAAGTTGAAAATGCTATTAAATCGCTTCCAGAGAACTTTAAGAGAATAGATATTTTAATTAATAATGCAGGCAATGCGCATGGTTTGTCTAGCATACAAGATGGAGATATTGATGACTGGGACGCAATGTTAGATATCAATGTAAAAGGATTACTCTATGTTTCAAAAGCAATATTTCCGCAGATGGTAGCAAGAAACAATGGTTTTATTGTAAATATTGGCTCTATAGCGGGTAAAGAGGTGTATCCTAATGGAAATGTGTATTGTGCATCTAAGCATGCTGTAAACGCTTTAAATAAAGCGATGAGAGTTGATTTAAATAAACACAACATTCGTGTTTCTGCAATTCACCCAGGAGCTGTAGAAACAGAGTTTTCAGAAGTTCGCTTTAAAGGTGATTTAGAAAAAGCAAACTCAGTTTATGCAGGATATAAGGCGCTGCAAGCAGAAGATATTGCAGACATTATTCATTTTGTTGTTACAAGACCGTATCATGTAAATATTGAAGATTTAGTGGTGTATTCAACGGCTCAAGCAAGTCCAACCATTCTAAATAAAAAATAAGAAAAATAGATTCAAAAATAATTATTGGATGCATGTCTTTGGGTACTAGTGGCAAACAGTTTTCTATAAAAGAACAGGCAGATATGATTCAGTTTTGTGTACAAAACGGAAACCATGCGTTCCATCACGCAGATATTTATTGAGATTATACTACAGAAGTAACTTTTGGAAAAGGGTTGATATGAAGTAGATTCAAAGAGCCAACATTTAGCTAATTTTTAAATCTAGAATTCAATTAAAAAAAAAGAAAAATACAGTGCTGTGAAATAGTATAATTATACGAAAGAATATATTATTGTCAGTGCAGAAGCTTCCTTAAGGAATATAAAAGTCAAAACTCTTCTGTAAATAAGAATAATATTTTTTTTGTAACTTACCTTCACAATTTTAAACCATCTACTTATGCCAAATTACATTTTAAACGTTAACGGTAAGCAAGTTGCTGTTTCTGCAGATGAAGACACACCTTTGCTATGGGTTTTGCGAGATGAACTAAATTTAGTAGGCACCAAATTTGGTTGTGGTATTGCTCAATGTGGCGCTTGCACCGTACACATAAATGGTATTGCTTCAAGAAGTTGTCAACTACAAGTTTCTATATTAGATGATGTGAAAATTACTACAATAGAGGGTTTGTCGATAGACGGAGAGCATCCAGTACAAGAGGCTTGGAAAGAGATAGATGTGCCACAATGTGGGTATTGCCAAACAGGACAAATTATGACTGCTTCTGCATTTTTAGCAGAAAATAAGCGTCCGTCAGAAGCAGCAATAAGAGCTGCTATGCAGGGTAATATTTGTAGGTGTGCCTCTTATAATAGAATAGAAAAAGCAGTATTGGTTGCCTCAAAAAAAATGTCATAATTAACAAGAAGTCTCGCGAGGTTTTAGGAAGAAGCATCCGTAAAACTGTCATTCTCATGAAAATGGGAGTTGTAAAATTTAGAAAAAATGAAACTACACGAAAAAGATAATTTTAGTCGCCGTAATTTTTTAAAGACATCTATTTTAGCAGGTGGCGGAATGTTAATTGGGTTTAATTTATTGACTGCATGTAAACTAGAGGCAAAAATGCCAATAGATATTGCAAGTTTAAATTTTAACGATTTTAACGCATTTATTAAAATTTCTGACAAAGGGTATGTAACCATTTTTTCTCCAAACCCAGAAATCGGGCAAGGGGTAAAAACATCTATGCCAATGCTTATTGCAGAAGAATTAGATATAGATTGGAAAAACGTAACAGTTGCACAAGGAGTTTTAGATACAAATAATTATACCAGACAATTAGCGGGAGGTAGTCAATCTATTCGTTTTGGTTGGGATGCACTAAGGCAAACGGGTGCAACGGCAAGACAAATGTTGGTGAATGCTGCAGCCGTAAAGTGGAATGTAGACGCAGCAACTTTAAAAGCTTCTAAAGGAATTATTACAAATCAAAATGGAGAAACATTAGGATATGGAGATGTTGTAAAAGAAGCTGCAGTATTAAAAGTACCAGACGGGGTAAAACTAAAAGACCCTAAAGACTTCACCATTATTGGGCAAGAAATAGTAAATGTAGATATTGATAAAATTATTACAGGAAAACCATTGTTTGGTTTAGATTATAAAGCGTCTGGAATGGTGATTGCTTCTGTATTAAGACCCCCTTCTTTTGGTCAAAAATTAAAAAGCTTTGATGCTGCTGAGGCGAAGAAAGTGAACGGAGTAATAGATGTAATTACTATAGGAGATAAAGTTAGAAAATTTGCAGAATCAGGTAAAAGTAACTGGACAGTTAAATTATCTAAAACAGACAAGGTAGTTGTAATTGCAGAAAATACATGGGCCGCAATAAAAGGTAAAAAAGCACTCTCTGCTATTTGGAAAAATGATAGCCAATTGGAGTCTACAGAAGATCATGACAAGGCTTTAACTGCTATTTTAGAGGGTAAAAATTTAAACATAAAGAGAGAAGATGGTGCTGTAGAAAATGCATTTTTAATAGCAGACAAAGTAATAGAAAAAACATATCATTCACCTTTTTTACCGCACAATTGTATGGAGCCAATGAATTTTTATGCCAACGTAACTGCAGAAAAAATTCACTTAGTTGGTCCTGTGCAAACACCAGAATATGCAGCAAAAGTTGTTGCAGATTTATTGGATTTCGATTTGGATAAAATCCATTTAGAAATGACAAGAATGGGAGGTGGCTTTGGTAGAAGGTTGTATGGAGATTTTGTATATGAAGCTGCAGAAATATCTAATTTCATTAAAAAACCAGTAAAACTTGTTTCTACAAGAGAAGATGATATGACTACAGGTATTTATAAACCTGCTGTGAAATATAGAATTAAAGCAGCTTTAAAGGGAGGAAAAGTAACTGGGTATCATTTAATAGAAGCCGCTATTGGTAGTAATATGTATGGCTCTATTCCTAATTTTTTTCCTGCAGGATGTATTCCCAATTATAAAGTAGAAACAGGTAATTATAAGAGTAATATTACCACGGGCGCTTGGCGTGCGCCTTATACAAATTTTTTAGCTTTTGCAGAACAAAGTTTCTTTGATGAGCTGGCTACAGAACTAAATATAGATGCCATTCAATTGCGTTTAGATTTATTACAAAATGTAAAAAACACAACTGATAGCCGCATAGAATATTCTGGTCAAAGAATGGAAGACACTATTAAATTAGTGCGAGAAAAAGCAAATTGGGGAAATACTAAAGAAGGGGTTTTCCAAGGCTTTGCTGCATATTATAGTCATAATACACATGTTGCCGAGGTTGCAGATATTGAGCTAAAAAACGGTTTACCAATTATTAAAAAAGTTACAGTTGCTGTAGATTGTGGTATTGTTGTAAACCCAACAGGTGCAAGAAATCAAGTTGAAGGAGGGGTTTTAGACGGAATTGGACACGCAATGTATAGTGATTTCTCTTTTAAAAACGGCCAACCAGAATACAAGAATTTTGACACGTATAGATTGATAAGAATGAATGACACTCCAAAAGTTGAAGTTCATTTTGTGGAAAATCAAAATTCGCCAACAGGTTTAGGAGAGCCAGGTTTGCCGCCTGCAGGAGGTGCTGTTGCCAATGCCATTAATGCCGCTTTAGGAAAAAGAATGTATAGACAACCTTTTATAAAACAGCTAAATAAAACGAATATTCTAGTTTAATACGTGCATTTTAAAATAGAATACACTTGTATTTTTAAATAAATCTTAAGAATTTTTTTTTAATTAAAAGTAAATTTCTTGGGCCAATCTAAATGTATTTGCATGGGCATTTACTATAATGTTTATATCTAAAGAATAACCACCACCCATCGAACACATTACTGGGATTTTTAAATCGAAGCAAGTTTGTAACACGAAGTTATCTCTTTCTTTACAGCCGTTAATAGTCAGTCCTAGTTTGCCTAGCTTATCAGTTTCAATAACATCTACACCACACAAATAATAAATAAAATCTGGTTTTTCTTGCTGGATGAGTTTTGGAAGTATTTCTTTTAAGACCGCTAAATATTCAGCATCTTTTGTGGCATTTTTTAGTGCAATATCTAAATCACTTTTTTCTTTAATAAAAGGATAATTACTTTTTCCATGCATAGAAAAAGTAAAAACAGACGCATCATTTAGAAAGATTTCTGCAGTTCCGTTTCCTTGATGTACATCTAAGTCTACAATTAATATTTTTTTAGCCAAACCTTTTTGCTGCAAGTATTTTGCACCAATTGCTTGATCATTTAACATGCAAAAAGCTTCACCACGATTAGAAAATGCATGGTGCGTGCCACCTGCAATATTCATTGCAATTCCATTTTCTATTGCAAATTCAGAAGCTTTCATCGTTCCATCTGCAATAACCATTTCTCTTTCTATCAATACTTCGGAAAGCGGAAATCCAATTTTTCTTGCAGCTTTTTGAGAAAGGGTAATGTTTAGTAAGTCGAAAAAATACTCAGGATCATGAACCGTAAAAAAATGCTTGTAATTTGGAACTTCTGGTTCAAAGAAATTCTCTTCGGCACACGTTCCTTCATAGATTAATTGTTGTGGTAGGAGATCATATTTTTCCATAGGAAAACGATGTCCCTTTGGCAACTCGTGTCTGTAAATAGGATGATTTGCTATTTTAAGCATTAGCTAACTGCTTGCCCGTTTTTAATTTCTTTTGAGGGCGCTACAAAAGTCAATTTACCATCAGGAGTATCGGTCATTAAAATCATTCCTTGACTTTCTACACCTCTAATTTTTCTGGGTGCTAAATTTACTAGAACAGACACTTGCAAGCCAATAATTTCTTCTGGTGAAAAACTTTCTGCAATTCCAGAGACGATAGTTCTTATGTCTATACCCACATCTACTTTTAGTTTTAAAAGTTTCTTAGTTTTTGCAACTTTTTCAGCCTCTAAAATAGTTCCTACCCTAATGTCTAATTTTGTAAAATCTTCGAATTCTATCGTTTCTTTTTGTGGCGCTGTTACTTTATTTTCTTGCTCATTCGCAATTTTAGTAGCTGCTAACTTTTCTACTTGTGCTTCAATTTCTTTGTCTTCAATTTTAGAAAATAATAATTCAGCTTTATTTATTTGGTGTGTTGCTGTTAATAAAACTGTATTTTCAGTTACATCTTCCCAAGACAAGTTTGCATCAAGATTTAAAATATTTTTTAATTTTGTAGCGCTAAAAGGTAAAAAAGGTTCAGAAACCACAGCTAATGCTGCAGAAATTTGAAGTGCAACATACATGATTGTTTGTACGCGTTTTTCATCTAATTTTATAACTTTCCAAGGTTCTTCATCTGCTAAATACTTGTTTCCAAGTCTTGCTAAGCTCATTAATTCTTGGCTAGCTTCTCTAAAACGATACCTTTCAATAGACTTTCCAATGGTAAGTGGAAACTCTTTGATAGCTGCTAAAACATCTTCATCGATTTCAGAAAAGTCATTTGGTGCGGGCACAATACCGTTATAATATTTGTTAGTTAAAACGACAACTCTGTTTATAAAGTTACCAAAAATAGCAACTAATTCATTGTTGTTTTTTGCCTGGAAATCTTTCCAAGTAAAATCGTTGTCTTTACTTTCTGGTGCATTTGCAGTTAATGTATAACGTAAAACATCTTGCTGATTTGGAAACTCTTCTAAATACTCATGTAACCAAACGGCCCAATTTTTAGAAGTCGATAATTTACTCCCTTCTAGATTTAAAAATTCATTTGCAGGCACATTGTCTGGTAAAATATAATCTCCGTGTGCTTTAAGCATAGAGGGGAAAATAATACAGTGAAAAACAATATTGTCTTTCCCTATAAAATGAACCATTTTAGTATCTTCTTTTTTCCAATAATCCTCCCAGTTTTTACCTTCTCTTGCAGCCCATTCTTTGGTAGATGAAATATAACCAATAGGTGCGTCAAACCACACATATAAAACCTTGCCATCTGCTCCTTCTAAGGGAACAGGAATTCCCCAATCTAAATCTCTAGTAACCGCTCTGGGTCTTAAACCGTCTTCTACCCAAGATTTTACTTGGCCGTACACATTTGGTTTCCAATCTTTTTTATGACCTTCTAAAATCCATTTACGTAAAAAATCTTCGTGTTTATCTAAAGGTAAAAACCAATGTTTTGTCTCTTTTACGGTAGGTATATTCCCTGTAATTGCAGATTTAGGGTTTATTAAATCTATTGCGTTGTGAGAAGTACCGCAGCTTTCACATTGATCGCCATAGCTTTCTTCAAAACCACATTTAGGGCAAGTACCTACAACAAACCGGTCTGCTAAAAACTGATTTGCTTCTGCATCATATAATTGTGCAGAAACTTCTTCAATAAACTCTCCGTCATTATACATTTTTGTAAAAAAATTTGAGGCAGTTTCATGATGAATCTTAGAAGAGGTTCTAGAGTAATTGTCAAAAGAAATTCCAAAATCTACAAAAGATTTTTTGATGATATCATGATATTTATCGATGATAACTTGCGGAGATACTCCTTCTTTTTTTGCTCTCATAGGTATGGCAGCGCCATGCTCATCTGAACCAGAAATATAGGCAACATCTTTACCAATTAAGCGCAAATAGCGCGCATAAATATCTGCAGGAACATACACACCTGCTAAGTGTCCAATATGAATTGGACCATTTGTATAAGGCAATGCTGCGGTAATTGTATATCTTTTTGGAGCACTCATGTGTTCTTTGTATTGATTTTGGACTAATTGTTGAGGGACAAAAGTACAAAAAACCGAGTTTTAAAAGTCATTGAAAATAGATACATTTACATTTAATAGATTTTTAGATTCCCAGACATTAGAAAATAGACTTATTTTGAAGAGACTTATAGTATTTACTGCATTTTTATTAACGATTTCAGCATCGCTAAACGCACAAGAAAAAACGAACACATTAATAACACCCTCGTATCTTAAAAAAGGAGATACTATTGCTATTGTTGCTCCTGCAGGAATTTTAAAAAAGAGAATAACCACTGTTTTGGAAGCAAAGAGATTAGCTGAAAAATGGGGTTTACATGTTGTTTTAGGGAAAAATATATTTAATAAAAATAATCATTTTGCGGGTACAGATGCAGAAAGAGCTTTAGATTTTCAAAATGCTTTAGACAATAAAAACATCAAAGCAATTTGGGTAGCTAGAGGAGGTTATGGTTCTGTTAGAATTTTAGATTTGTTAGATTTTAGTACTTTTAAACAGTTTCCAAAATGGATTATTGGATATTCGGATGTCACCGCGTTCCATGGCCATGTTCATAATTTTGGAGTAGAAACTATTCATGGAATGTTGGCAACTAGTTTAGAAGAAAACCCAGAAGAAATTATACAGACTATTGCTAGTTTTAAAAAAGCTTTGTTTGGCGCACCACTCTACTATACAATTCCATCGGCAAAGGACAACAGAATTCCTTTATCAGAAATAATAATCGGACAATTAGTAGGTGGAAACCTCGCAATTGTAGCTTCAATGTTAGGTTCAGAAAGTCAATTAAATACAGATGGGAAAATTCTTTTTATTGAAGAAATTGGCGAGTATAAATATTCAATAGATAGAATGTTACAGAGCTTAAAACGTGCAGGTTATTTTACAAAAGTAAAAGCAGTTATTGTTGGAGATATATCTTCTATAAAACAGAATTCTACGAATTGGGGAAGTTCTGTAGAGCAATTAATCTTAGAGGTTGTTCCTCAAGATATTCCTGTTTTATTTAATTTTCCTGCAGGACATGAGGCAGATAATAGAGCTTTAATTTTTGGAAGGAATATTCAGTTAGTAGCAGACAAGGAAAACTATTCAGTTATATTTAATAACAATTAAACGAATGGCAGATCATAACGAGCTTGGTAAAAAAGGAGAAGAGTTAGCGATTGATTTTTTAATTAAAAATGAGTATCACATTCTAGAAAGGAATTATCGTTATTTAAAAGCAGAGGTAGACATTATTGCTAAAAAAGAGAATGTTTTAGCAGTTGTAGAAGTAAAAACAAGGACCACAGATTATTTTGGAGATCCACAAGACTTTGTAAACCCTAAAAAGATCAAATTATTACTTTCAGCAATAGATTATTATGTAATCGAAAAAGACTTAGACGTAGAGGTCCGTTTTGATATTATTGCAATTATTCATAAAGACAATAAAACAAAAATCACTCATTTAAAAGATGCTTTTTTATACTTTTAAAGTTGCTTTATGAACGTTTCTAAATCTTTTATTGCAATCGGATTCGCAATTATTTTTTTATTTGAATCTAGCACAAAATATGTAGGTGTCGCATTTATATTATATTCTTTTGCAGTTTTATTCTCCCATTTATTTAAACCTAAAACATGATGCCAATTGGGTAGTGTAGTCTTGAGGCTTTTCCAACGTGCTTCATTATTTTCCATAGCAAAGGCAATCACTTTAAGATTCTTTTTGTCTTGTAAAAAGGTATATAATTCAGGAATTTCTTTTAAACAATGAGAACAGCCTGTACTCCAGAAAACCAATAGATAGTTTTTTGCTTCATTTAAGGTAGAAAGTTGAAAGTCTTTGCCATGCTCTTTCCAAGAAAAATTAGGAGCTATGCTGCCAATTGCTGTTGCTAGTAATTTTACTTTCTCAGTCTTAAATGTAGCATTTTGTAAAGATTTTGGTAGTGCGTCGTAATAATTTTTAAAAAGAAAATCTATCATTCTGAAGTTATTATTTTCCTCAAATTTTTCAATTAAAAATTCAATTATATATTTTTTAAAAACGGAATCTTCAATCTTGCTGAAAACAGTTTCTAAAGCGCTTTTATAAAGTGATTGTTGGGTTGTTTCGTCCTCTGAATAGTTTATGTAAAAGATATAATCTGTAATTCTATCAACTAAAAAAGAAGAGTTTATCAGCGTTTCATTTGAAAAATCTATGTGATCAAAAAAAGTATTCTTTACCACATACATATAGTCTTGCAGATTGGTTTTAATTTCTACTGAGTTTACTCTCAAAGAAGCTTTAATAAAAGGCTTTACGTACATATTTTTTGTACTTTCTATATATTTTTCTTGTATACTATTTATTCTTTTGAGTGCAGTTTTATAGGCTTGGTTTAAGTCTGTTTCAAGATATTCAATAGCTTTAATCTGCAATGAATCTAACTTTTGTTGTTGCTTAAAAATGTCTTTTAAGTAGTTTTTATAAATTATATTTTCTCTTGATTTAGAAAATAAAATAGCTTGTTCTGGGTAATCTGGGTGAAATGTAAAACTTACATCTTCCTGATTAAAGATAAAATCTACAAAGCTTATTCCACGTGTTCTATAACGAACTCTATAAGTGCCAGCTTTTGCAGTTGCGGGTAATTCAAATCTAAAAATATTAATAGCTTTTTTTTTACCTTCAATTAAAAGAGTATCTTTTTTAATGGTTGTATTCTGAACAAATTGTTGTGTAGCACCTTTAATTTTATATAAAATTACCCAATCTGTATCTAAACTATTTGTTAAGGTTCCATTTATAGAAAATTGGGCCTGTGCAAATGAAGAGATAAAAAGAATTAGTAGGATTAGTTTTTTCATTTTTGCATATTTTTTAGCTGCTAGAAAAATTAAGTTTAAGGAGCATCTCAAAAGTACTATTTCTTCTTGAAATTTGGTATATTGGGATTCATAAAAACTAAAGTATGTATTTTTTTAACAAAATAATTTGGATTACGGGTGCTTCTTCAGGAATTGGAAAGGCTCTGGCAATAGCGCTTTCCAAGCAGCAATGTAAACTTATTTTGTCATCCAGAAATAAGACATCTTTAGAATTGGTAAAACAGGCATGTGATCATCCGGAGCATATAAAAATTATTCCTTTAGATTTAGAAAATTACACAAGTTTAGCATTAGTGGCAGCAGAGGCAATAAAAGCTTTTGGTAAAATTGATATTTTAATAAATAATGGAGGTATAAGTCAGCGTTCTTTAGCTGCAGAGACTAACATTCATGTAGACAAGCGAATTATGGATATTAATTATCTAGGAACCGTGGCATTAACCAAAGCAATTTTACCTCATTTTATTGAAAAACAAGAAGGTCAGTTCGTAACTACTACTAGTATTGTTGGTAAAATTGGTACACCTTTGCGCTCTAGTTATGCAGCAAGTAAGCATGCTTTGCATGGTTTTTTTGACAGTCTTCGTGCAGAAAATCATCAAAACAATATTTCAGTAACTTTGCTTTGCCCAGGTTTTATAAATACCAATATTTCTAAAAATGCATTAATAGGCAATGGCGCACCGCAAGGAAAAATGGATATTGCAACTGGCAATGGAATGTCTCCAGAGCGTTGTGCGAAATTAATATTAAAGGCTATTAAAAATAAAAAAGAAGAAGTGTGTATTGCAGGCGCAAAAGAAAAATTAGGAGTGTATGTAAAACGGTTCTTCCCAAAGCTATTGTCTGTCTTAATAAGAAAGTTGCGTGTTACTTAATCTTCTAAATAAGACAAGACATCAAAATAATTTATAATTGCTTCTTTCATTAAAACCGTCTGTTCACCTGGCTTTAAATTAGGTAATTCTGTAATTATTTTATAGTGTGGCCAACTATCATCATCATAGTAATCAAACTCATAATAACCATAAGGTTCTAGTAATTTGCAAATGGCAATATGCATTAGGTTTACTTTTTCATCTTTTTTATAACTGGTGCTTTCTTTACCTAATTCTTGCACGCCAATTAAATAGATAATACCATCCATATTTAACTCATCTCCATCGGCAAATTGTGCTGTTAGTTTTGCAACTAACAAATCCCATTTTTCTTTTAAGTTAATTACTTTTTGCATTGTATTTGGTTTTAATTACACAAAGATACAATGTCCATTTTTAAATATTAAAAAAAAGATGTAGGTTTGAGAAAATTTATGAAATGAATGTATTTGATATTGTTATTGCAGCACTTTTAATATTTGGCTTTGTAAGAGGAGTTATGAAAGGCCTGTTTGTTGAAGTTGCTTCTTTAGCCGCATTAATAGGGGGTGTTTATGGTGCAATACATTTTTCATATTTTATTGGAGACTTTTTAAAAGAAGCCGTTTCTTGGGATCAAGAATATGTTTCCTTAGCGGCATTTGCAGGGACTTTTATTACAATCATAGTTACAATAGCGCTGCTAGGTAAAATACTTACAAAGTTAGCAGACTTTGCTGCATTGGGTATTATTAATAAGATATTAGGTGGTGTTTTTGGGGCGATAAAAATAGGATTAATTTTAAGTGTTGTTTTTATTTTCTTTGGAAAAATGAATGACACAATTCCGTTTGTAAAAAAAGAAACCTTAGACGAATCGATTTTGTATGCTCCTGTAAAAAAGATTGCGCCAACGATATTTCCTTCAATTATAAAGAATGAAGATGAGCTAGTAATTCCGGACTTGAATATATAGCATACAATAGTATTAAAACTAAAGCGTAAAAAAAAACCGAGATTTTCATCTCGGTTTTTTTTATATTAAAGTAGTGTTACTTTTCCGCTACTGATGTGGTATACACCACCAATAATTTTAATTTCTTTCATGGCCTCCATTTCTTTAAGAATGGGGCTTTTTTCTCTAATTCTCTCTATTGTTAAGAGTACATTGTTTTCAATTGTTTTGTCAACAAACCCGCTGTTTGAAGAGTTGTGCTCTCCAGAAACTTCTCCCTCAGATTTTTTTACCGCCGGTTGTATGTTGTCTAACATGGCAGTAATATTACCTAGTTCTACATGGTCGCAGGCAGCTTTGACGGCCCCACAACTTTCGTGTCCTAGTACAAAAACCAATTTACTTCCTGCCACCTTGCAAGAATACTCCATGCTTCCTAAGATATCTGTGTTTTCAAAATTTCCTGCAACTCTTGCAACAAAAATATCACCAATAGTTTGATCGAAAATTAATTCTACAGGCACTCTAGAATCTATACATGAAAGTACAATTGCTTTTGGATGCTGCCCAGTTGTAGTTTGTGTAATTAATGCTTTGTGATCTGCTGTATTTGCTTTGTTCGCTATGAAACGAGAATTTCCCTCAATGAAATCCTCTAAGACAAGCATTGGTGTTAATTTATCTTGTACTTCTTTTGTAATTGCTTTGATTATGTGCGACATATTTTTTTAATTTTAAGATTCGTCTGTTATATTTTCTTTTATCCATTGAACACAAGGGGAAAAACCTTTAAAAATGTGTTCTTTTGGTATAAAATCTGGAATGATATCAATTCTTTCCATCATATATCTAGGCTGTTGTAATAAGTTAACAAACAACACTTCGATATTTTTTTTCTTTAGATCTTGCAACATATCTTCCATAGCATACAGACCAGATTGATCCATATATTGCATTCTACCTAAACGCATAATTACGGTTTTTGCAGATTCAGGAATCTGTTGTGAAAGTGCTTGAAATTCACTTGTAGAACCAAAAAACAAAGGTCCTTTAATGTGCTTAATAAACACCTTTTCTTTTAAGTTTTCTGGAAAATCAATTTCATCTGCCCAAGATTCTTCTTTTAATGATTTTACATTTGATCTTTCTGCAGTTAAATCACCAATTTTTTTCATAAACATTAACGATGCAATTACTAGACCAATTCCAACAGCATATACTAGGTTCCAGAAAGTAGAGAGTAGTAAAACCACAATCATAATTAGAACTTCAGAACTCAGTTTAATGGGTCCAATTTTAAGATCTCTTGGTAAATACGGTATTGCTTTTAATCCTTTATAATCCATTACACCAATACCAACCGTAATTAATATACCTGCTAAAACACCTGCTGGAATTTTAGAAGCAATCGGTCCTAAGCCCAGCATTATCAATAGCAACATAATTCCTGCAATCATTCCAGAAAGTTTTGTTTTCCCACCTGCATTTATATTTACCACAGTTCTAATAGTTGCACCTGCACCTGGAATACCACCAAATAAGGCTGCAATACTATTTCCAATTCCTTGACCAATTAACTCTTTATTTGGCTTGTGTTTGGTTTTAGTCATGTTATCTGCAACAACACTCGTTAATAGAGAATCAATTGCACCTAGGAGGGCTAAAGTTAATGCTGTAAAAATATAAGGTGTAATACTAGAGAGGCTAAACCCAGTAAAAATTTCCCATTTGGGAATGGGAATTCCACTTGGTATTTCTTGAATAGTTCTATAGTCTAAACCAAAGCCAACGGCAACACTAGACATTACAACTAACGCAACAAGTGTGCTAGGTACTTTAGTGGTAATTCTTTTAAAACCATAGATTATAAAAATAGTTCCTAGTGCGAGCATTAATTCTAACCAGTCAATATTTTGAACAGCTCTTGGCAATGCTTTAATTGCGCCTAGAGCACCAGAAGTTTCTTTTGCAGCTAAATTTTCTGATTCTTTTAAGATATCTGCACCTGAAATTTTATCAGCTCTTTTAATGGTTTGCTCAAAATCTTCTAAAACTAAAATCTTCTCACCAGCCTCTTCTTTTAGAAGATTTTTTAAAATTACTTCTTTAGCCTGTGGCTTGAAGGTTTCTACGAACACAGTATCTTCTTTAGGATAATAGCCAACAGAAGGCAATATTTGCGTAAGTAATATAATAAGACCAATTGCGGTCATAAATCCAGAGACCACTGGGTATGGAATGTATCTAATGTATTTACCCAAACCAATAACACCTAATATAATTTGAAATAACCCGGCTAAAATAAAAATAGTTAAGATGGCTGGCAAAGCCTTGGTAACATCTCCGTCATTGGCAGCAACAATACCCGCAATTACAACCATACTAACAGCTGTCATTGGCGCGGTTGGGCCAGAAATTTGTGTATTTGTTCCACCAAATAAGGCTGCAAAGAAACTAATAAATATAGCACCGTACAATCCTGCACTTGGCCCCAATCCAGATGATACACCGAAAGCCAAGGCTAGTGGAAGCGCAACAATACCTGCAGTAATACCACCAAAAGCATCTCCTTTTATGTTTGAAAATAATTTTTTCATAAAAAAATAAATTATTTAACCCATCGGTATATATACGACAGGTATAAAGTTAAAGTTAAAGTTAAATTTTGTGAGTTTTTTTGAAAATTTACAGGAATTCAGGAGGAGGATACGTATTCTCTTGATAAATATCTGTGTATTTTTTTAACCGGTAGTTTAGTAAATTTCTTTTTTTTAAAGAATTAAAAAGGGAATCAGTTTTTTTTATTTCAGAACTTTTTAAATCAAAATTTTTAGAAATTTCCTTTTGATTATTTTCCTCTTCACCAACATTAAAAAGAATAGAGATGTCAAAACTATCTTCTACAACCGATAGTATTGTGGGACTCACAATAAACAGTGTAAAAATAATAGTAAAGACAATTGCTATCCTTTTTTTCATCAAGTGTTGTTTAAAATTCTTTAATTTCTTCGGAAATTATCCAGCCTTGTTTTCCATCTGCTAATTTAATCTTTTTCCAATTATCAATAGCATCTAATACAATTACTTTTGCACCTTCATGCAATATAAAAACTTCTTCAGAGTTCAGGGTTGGCGCATTTCTAATTGCTGTTTTCTCTGCAAAAACAATTGCTTCTTTTTTATTTTTTGCTTGATTGTATTGATTACAGGTAATAAAAACGACAAAAAGTAACAGTATAAAGCTAAATAGACTTGTACTAAAGTAGATTCTTTTTTTAGTAGGATCATATCCAAAGTAAAATAATAAGAATAAAATAGCGGTTAAAAAAGAAAAAATAACAACAACTATTGCCCATTCATTATAGGACAGTTTCTGAAGATAAGTACTGTTAAATTTTTGAAAAATAGTTTTAGGTACTTCCTTAATATTGTCTAAAGCTAGCCGTTGTGCAAATATTAAATTGTTTTGAACATCAGTGTTTAAAGGATCTAATTTTAGCGCTTTTTCATAGTAGAATATAGTTGGGCCAACTTTATTTAACTTATAATGTGCATTTCCCAAGTTTAAGTATAACTCTGACGAGATTGCATCTAGGGTTTCAATTTCTTTATACTTTTTAATAGCTTCTTCAAACGCACCGTTTCTGTAAAGCTCATTAGCAGAAACAAATAAACTATCTGCATTTTGACCACTCATACTATTGGCAATTACTAACAATAAAAATAAAATATTTTTCATCTTATAACTGTTTATCTAATTGAACAATAACTGCTTTTGCACGCTCAAATTCTTCTTTCATCTCAGTTGCTGTAAAAGGAGTGTAACGAGCGAAATCAGAATTTTTTAATACTTCAATAAATTGGTGAATTGCGGCTGCATTTACATTTTTACCTTTTAAAATTTCGGTAATTCTTTCTTTACTTATTTCTGCAGTTTCAACGCCTAATTTTGCCTTTAAATAATTGTGTAGAGCACGCTCTAAGGCTTCATAAAACTCTTCTTTTTTACCCAATTGTTTTTGTGCCTTAGAAAGATATTTTTTAGCTAATTTTTCTGCTTTTCTAGCTTTATTACCCATAATATCATTACTTCTCTCTTCATTCTTCTTACCAATAAAAACTCCTATAGGAATTGCAATTAATGGCAATAAAAATAAAACATAAAAGAGGTTAGATTTAAAAAAATCTATTTTTTTAGCAGTTACGAAATTAGTTTTAGTAGCGATATATCTAAAGTTTTTCCCAGTAGAAACAACTTCTTGTTTTATTACAAAACTGGTATCTACAGTAATTAATTCTTTTCCTTCTTGCACATCTACAAAAAAATCTTCTGTAGCAATTGTTTTGTATTTTTTTTCTTTTGGATTAAAGTAAGAGAAAGAAATACTTGGTATTTTATACTTTCCTTTGTATAAAGGAACTACTGTGTAGGTGTCTGTTACAGCTCCAGAAAGACCACTTGCATTTACACGCACACGTTCTTTTCTTTCTGGTTGGTACATTTCCAATTCCGCAGGAGTTTCTACTGTTGGTAATTCAAATAATTTTAAGTTTCCTTTTCCAGAAATTTTTACTTGTACCTGGCTAGTTTCATTTGCTTTTAAAATATCTTTACTTAAAGCAACGCTAAAATTAAAGTCTCCAACTGCTCCTGCAAAGTTTGCTGGTTTTCCTTCTAAAGGGAGTGTCTTAGGACGAATTATTTTTTTAGTAGAAGCAAATTCTCGTCTAATATTCTTTGTGATTGCATTTCCGAAAAAATCTGCACGTCCAGATGGCACTCCAATTACAATATCCATTCTCATTGGATCTATAGAGAGTTTCCCTGTTTTTGTTGGAATAAGAAGTGCTTTTTGAAGCACAATATATCTGTATTTTTCCCCATTGTATTTTCCCATTTTTACTGGAAAACCATTTACTTTAATGTCTTGATTCCAAAAACCGTTATACTTTGGCGCTTCTGAAATAGATGTATCATAAACACTTACATTTTCACTTACATACAGTCTATATTCTACATAAATTCCTTCACCAACATAAGGGTTAGCTTTAGATATTTCTGCTACCAAATGAATGTTTTGCTGTGCAACATAATTTGGGTCATTTGGATTTTTAGGAATTTCTACAGGATCTAAAACAATTACTTTAACAGGTTCAGATTTTATAAATTTACCACCAATTTTTATAGATGCACTTGCAATAGAAAATGCTCCTTTTCTTTTGGGTTGAATAATGTAGGTGTACGATTGGGAAAAGGTTACTTTTCCGTTAATCCAAGATTGACTAACAGATTGACTTGGTCCGCCAACAACTCTAAAATTAGTAAATTTTGGGGGAGAAAAATTATCTCCTCCCTGCTTATCAATAGAAAATTCTATGCGTAAACGCTGGTTTACACCTAGTTTGTTTTTACTAATTTTTGCCTTTAAGGTAGCTTCTTGTGCAACTAAAGAAATACTTAGTAAACAAATAAATAGAGATATGTAAAATTTCAACTTCATCAACTTTTTCTAAAACGTAAAGCTACCAATCTTTTTCTTGTTTTACCTTTTTACCTTTTGCTTTTTTAGCATTCATTTTCTTTTGGGTTTTTTTCTCCTCATTATTTAAGCTTTCTAACAATTGCTTTACTTGCTGAGGTGTCATTTTACCGGGTTGTGGTTTTGGTTTTTGTGGTTCTTTCTTTTTATCTTTTTTAGGGTCTTGTTTTTTATCCTTGTCTTTATCTCCTTCACCGTCTTTGTCATCGTCTTTTTTATCTTTATCCTTATCGTTTTTATCCTTCTGATCTTTGTCTTTTTTATCCTTATCCTTATTTTTGTCTTTGTTTTTGTCGTCTTTTTTATCTTGTTTTTCTTTGTCTAATAATTGCTGTGCAACGGCTAAATTATAACGAGTTTCGTCATCTACAGAATTGTTTCTTAAGGCATTTTTAAAAGCATCTACAGCACCTTGATAATTTTTAGATTCCATCATGGCATTTCCTATATTATGGAATGCTTCGGCCTTAATACCTTTGTCGATTGAAGTTTTTGCAGTTAATTCATATTGAGGTATTGCTTCTTTGTAATTTTTATTCTTATACAATGCATTTCCTAAGTTATAGGATGCCTTATCGTAATTAGAATTACTTCCCAATGCTTTTTGATAGGCTACAGAAGCATCTGTGAATTGTTCTTTTTGATACAACTCATTTCCCTGACGCAGCATTTTCCTTGCAGTTCTTTGCTGTGCAATAGTATCTTTTTGTGCTGCTATTTCTTTAGATAAAAAGAGCATTAAAAAAATGATAAACAGGTATTTTAATTTTTTCATTTAATTTTTTATTTTCTCTTCGTTAAATAAATCCGCTTTTTTTAACCATTTTGTTTTCTTTTCAAATAAGAAAACATCCATAATTAAAAAGAATAAACCCAATACTAAGAACCATTGAAATTGATCTTTATAGTCAGAAAACTGCTTGGTTTCAAACTCGCTTTTTTCTGCATTTGCAATAATTTCTGCAATTTTGTTTACAGGATTTTCAGTAATATTTCCATCAATATATTTTCCATTAGCGGCATCTGCAATTCCTTGTAAAACTTCTGGTTTACGTTTTGTAATTACAGTTTCACCTTTGTTATCTTTTTTATAACTATTCACAGCACCATTTACACGTATAGGAATTGGCCCACCTCTTTCTGTACCAACGCCAACAGTATAAATTTTTACACCTTCGTTTGCTAAGTTTTGCGCAACCTGCTTTGTTTCTTCTTGGTGATCTTCACCGTCAGAAATAATAATTAAAAATCGGTTGGTTTGCTCATCATTATTATAATATGTTTTTGCTAATTCTAATGCGCCATTAATATCTGTTCCTTGACTAGAAACCATGTCTGGATTTGCGTTTTGTAAAAACATACTAGCCGCGGCATGATCTGTAGTTATTGGTAATAACGGATATGAATTTCCTGCATAGATAATAATACCAACTCTGTCTGAACCTAATTTATTAATTATTTTAGAAATAATTTGCTTTGCTTTTTCTAATCTGTTAGGGGCAATGTCTTCTGCCAACATGCTTTTAGAAACGTCTAAAGCAAAAACAACATCTACACCTTCTCTTTTAACTGTTTTTAATTTTGTTCCCATTTTTGGGTTGGTCAAAGAAATTATTAAAAAGGTAATACCGACTAATAAAGTTACCAATTTTAAAGTAGTTTTAAAGCTAGATGAATTTGGTGCTAATTTTTTGAGTAATGTGCTATTAGAAAAGGCGCGTTGTGTTCTTTTTTTCCACCATAAAACCAACAAGAAAATAACAATCATTGCCGGAATAATTGTTAGTAGATAAAAATAAATTGGTTCTTCTATTCTGTACATTATTTTTTAATTGAAAGATTCAATTTTTTATATAAAACTTTTGAAAATTGTATTTCTTAAAATGAATTCTAACAATAAGAATCCTAATCCTAAGAGCACAAAAACTCTAAACTTCTCTTGATAATTGTAATACTTAAACTCTTCTATTTTTGTTTTTTCTAGGGCATCAATTTCGTCATAAATTTCTTTTAAAGATTCATTGTCCGTTGCCCTAAAATATTTCCCTTCGGTTTCTGTTGCAATTTCTTGCAATAGTTTTTCATCTATTTCTACTTGTTGCTTTCTAAAATTCAGCTTGCCTGTTCTAGGGTCTTTACTCCACGGGAAATCTGCCATCCCATTCGTACCAATTCCTATGGTATACACTTTAATTTTTAACTCTTTTGCCAATTCGGTTGCTGTTCTTGGATCTATATTACCAGAGTTATTTACACCATCTGTAAGTAAAATAATTACTTTACTTTTTGCCTTACTTCCTTTTAGTCTGTTTACACCCGAACCTAACCCCATTCCAATGGCTGTTCCACCTTCTAGTTGTCCCCATTTCAATTCAGAAATTGTACGTTTCACAATTCCTTTATCACTTGTAATTGGGGTTTGTGTAAAACTTTCACCGGCATATACCACAATACCAATTCTATCGTTTGGTCTTCTGTCTACAAAATTTACAGCTACTTTTTTAAGTGCCTCTAATCTATTTGGCTTTAAATCTCTAGCCAACATACTGGCAGATACATCAATGGCCATTACAATATCAATCCCTTTATTCGTTTTTGTTTTCTTGCTTACAGATACATTTCTAGGTCTTGCTAACGCAATTATAATTGCAGACAAAGCAAGCAATCTTAACAGGTATAGAATTGGTTTTAATTTTGATAAAAATGAGCTAACTTTAAAACCTTTTACACTCGGCATTGTTAAAATAGCAGTATCTTTTTTACGCATAAAGAAATGCCAAACTGCTAACAGTGGTATAAGTATTAGTAACCAGAGAAACTCAGGGTTTAAAAATTCGAAATTACTCCAGTTCATCTTCTTTTTCTATTATTTGTTTAGGCTTTAAGTGTCCTATAATAAATTCTGCATCTCTTCTGTCGTCTTCAATTTCAATAGCTAAAGGTTTCGACTTGGCAAACTTTACTAAATCAGCTTCTCGTAATAAGTCTTTTAACTTTTTTATTGTTTCTTTTGAAGTTTCTATACTATCTAAGTTCTTAAAATCTTTTATCATTGCTAGCACTTCATCAGTAGTATTTTCTAATGCAGGCACTTTTAATTCACGCTCAATATAGCCACGTACAATTTCTGTTAATTCAGAGTAATATTCTTTTATTTTATTGTTTTGCCACAAGAGCTTTTCGTCTAATTCATTCAACCTTAAAATTGCCTCTTCAAAAGGAGGTAAAGTTCTATATGTTGGTGCATCTTCGGTTTCTTTTCTTTTTTTAATTACAAACCAATAAATCCAGAAACCTATGATCGCTAGAATTGCTAAAATAAGATATATGTAGATTCTAAAATCATCAAATGTATAAGGTTCTTTTTTAATAGATTTTATTGGAAATTTTTTCAATTTTGTAGTATCTATTGCAATTGTTGCTATATTTATTAAAAGAGAATCCGTTAAAAAAGCCTGATTTTTCACAAAGATTTGTTGTTGCGGAATGTAAAATGCTCCACTATCAAAGCCTGTTAATATGTATCTTCTAATGAGGCTGTTTTTAATAGTATCTATTCTTGTAGAATCGATAACCTCTAAACCTTTTAGTTGGATTTTCGGAATGATTACATTCTGAGTTTCATCTACCGAGATTTTTAATTGAAACTGCTCACCAATTCTAATGTTGGTAGTATCAATTTCTGCTTTAACCATTGGTTTTTGCGCAAAAATTATAGTTGAAATAAATAGTAATATGTAGAATATTTGTTTTTTCATTTGTAAGACTATCTCCCTTTGTGTTTAAAATAACCTAATAATTTTTTCACGTAATTTTCATCAACTCTTGTGTTTACGCTTCCTGCACCACTTCTTTTAAACATATTTGTGTAATAGTCTGAAAGTCTTATTGCATTTGCTTTGTAACTTGTTCTTACAGATCTTGATGCAGTATTAATTAATTGCACATTGCCGGTTTCAGCATCTAACATCGGCACCATTCCTAAATTAGGAATTTCGGAATCATGTTTATCAAAAACTCGAATACCCGTTAAATCGTGTTTTTTTGCTGCAATTTTTAGTGTCTTTTCATAGTCATCGTCCATGAAATCTGATAACATAAAAACAATAGCTCTTTTCTTCATTACACTAGATAGAAACTTTAAAGCTGCTGCAATGTTTGTTTTTTTACTTTTTGGTTTAAATTCTATGAGCTCTCTAATAATTCTTAAAACATGGCTTTTTCCTTTTTTAGGAGGAATGAACAACTCGATATCATCAGAAAATAAAATTAAACCAACTTTATCATTATTTTGAGTCGCAGAAAAAGCCAATGTCGCAGCAATTTCTGTAACGGTATCTTTTTTAAACTGTGTAGCTGTTCCAAATAATTCAGAACCAGAAATATCTACTAAAAGCATCATCGTTAATTCACGCTCTTCTTCAAATACTTTAATATAAGGTTCGTTGTAGCGCGCGGTAACGTTCCAGTCAATTGCTCTAACATCGTCACCAAATTGGTATTGTCTTACTTCAGAAAAAGTCATACCACGTCCTTTAAAAGAGGAATGGTATTCGCCTCCAAAAATATCATTAGACAAACGTTTTGTCTTAATTTCTATCTTCCGTACTTTCTTAAGTATCTCTTTTGTATCCATTTATTCAATTGTCAGTTAACATGTATCAATTATTAGTTTCACCTTTTAAACGTATAATTGTTTTTTGATAATTGTTTATGGTACTTCAATTTCATTAATAATATCGTTTATTATATCAACAGAAGTTATGTTTTCTGCTTCCGCTTCATATGTAATACCAATTCTGTGGCGCAATACATCATAAACTACTGCCCTAACATCTTCTGGAATTACATATCCTCTTCGTTTAATAAAGGCATAACATTTTGCTGCTTTTGCTAAATTTATACTTCCACGAGGAGAGGCTCCAAAACTAATTAAGTCTTTTAATTTTGATAAGTTATATTTTTCTGGATACCGTGTTGCAAAAATAATGTCTAGAATATATTTTTCGATTTTCTCGTCCATATAAACCTCATTTGCAACTGCTCTTGCTTTTATAATTTGGGCTACAGAAACTACCGGGTTTACTGTAGCAAAGCTACCGGATAAATTCTGGCGCATAATAAGTTGCTCATCTTGTAATTTCGGATAATCAATGACCACTTTTAGCATGAATCTATCTACTTGTGCTTCTGGCAAAGGGTAGGTTCCTTCTTGTTCTACAGGGTTTTGAGTTGCCATTACTAAGAAAGGCTCATCTAACTTAAAGGTAGTATCTCCAATAGTAATTTGGCGCTCTTGCATTGCCTCTAATAAAGCAGATTGTACTTTTGCAGGTGCTCTGTTAATCTCATCTGCCAATACAAAGTTTGCGAATATTGGACCTTTTTTAATCATGAAGTCATTTTCCTTCATGTTGTAAATCATGGTTCCAACAACATCTGCAGGCAATAAATCTGGTGTAAACTGCACTCTACTAAAACTTGCTTGCACCGCTTTAGATAATGTGTTAATTGCCAAGGTTTTTGCTAATCCAGGAACTCCTTCAAGTAAAATATGACCATTACCAATCAACCCAATTAATAAACTTTCTATCATTTGTTTTTGTCCAACAATTACTTTGTTCATTTCTAAAGTAAGAATATCTATAAAGGCACTTTCCCTCTCAATTTTCTCGTTAATTGCTCTTACATCTACATCCATTATATATTGTATTTGGTGTTATTTTTTTTATTGAAACAAAACTACAATTTTAACATAATTATTTTTGTTAAAAGTAGGTTAAAGATGCTTCGTTATTTTTTTATTACTTTTAATAAATTATTTTGCACTAAATTTTTTATGGAAAAGTTAACGGATAAGTTTTTATGGAAAGCACTGAAAGAAGGAGACCTAAATGCGTTTTCCGTGCTTTTTGAAAGCTACTATCCAGATTTGCATAGTTACGGATTAAAAATATCTAAAAATACTGCGCTTACAGAAGATACGTTGCAAGACTTTTTTTTATATGTTTTTGAGCACAGAGAAAATTTAAGTGATTTAGATACCATTGCACCCTACCTTTTCACGTCCTACAGACGTTTTTTATTAAAGGTGATGAAAAAAAACAATAAATTAACGCATACCGATTTTTCTGAAGATACTTTTGTGGACCTTCAATTTACGGCAGAAGAGATAATGACAGAGCAAGAAACAACCATTTTTAAAAATAAAAACTTGTCTGTTTTATTAAGTAAATTACCAAGTAGACAAAAAGAGGCCATTTATTTGAAGTATTACAGCGGTTTAAAAGCTTCAGAAATCTCAGAAATAATGGGTATTAATTATCAGAGTGTAGTAAATACATTGCATAAAGCAATAAAAAGTTTAAAAGAAGAAATATCTATTATAAAACTATTTAAGCTTTAACATAAAATTAAGGGTATAAAAAACAGAATAGTATCTTATATAAGTAGCAAGAGAAAATTAAGAGATGATCAAAAAACAATACAATACCATAAACGATTTTTTAGAAGACGTGTCTTTTAAAAATTGGGCATTACAAAATAATGGTACAGACATAAATTTTTGGGAATTTTGGATTGCAAATAATCCAGAGAAAAATGAATTGGTAAACAAAGCGAAAGACCTTGTTCTAGGTGTTTCTTTTAACAAGGACCTTGTTAGCAAAGAAAAAGTTGCTTTTGAATGGAAAAAATTAGAAGCTAAAATTCAGAAAAAAACAAAAGCACCAAAAGCACCAAAATCAAAAGTTATATTTTTAAGAAAATTTAGTGCAGCAGCATCCATATTATTATTATTCTCTTTAGGCTTCTATTTCTTAAACAGTAATTCTAAGATTACACATAAAACTAATTATGGAGAAATATTAAACATTAAATTACAAGATGGTAGTGATGTTACTTTAAATTCAAACTCTATCCTATCTTACTATAAAAATGAAAGTAGAAGAGTTTGGTTATCTGGAGAAGCATTTTTTCAGGTTGATAAAAAAATCGTTACTCAGGCGAAGTTTTGGGTAATCACAAAAGATTTATCTGTAGAAGTATATGGCACTTCTTTTAATGTAAGTACAAAACAAGAAAAAACAGCTGTTTTCTTAGAGGAAGGAAATATTTGGCTAAAACTTAAAAATGGTGCTGACAAAAAAATGATTCCTGGTAATTATATTTCGTATTCAGCTGAAGAAAATAAAATTTTAGAAGATAAAAATATTTTCAATCCAATTATAAAAACAAGTTGGAAAGATGGGTCTTTGCTTTTTGAAAACCTATCTTTGGAAAAAGCGATGGAGAAAATAGAAGAATCTTATGGATATTCTATTGTTTTTAAGGATGATAACAGTAAAGACATATTAATAACAGGAGCAGTTCCTATTACAAATATAAATATCTGTATAAAAGCCATTGCAAAATCTGCAGGTGTGCTCATTGTTAAAAAAGAGAACAGGCTTATTATTAGCAAGAAGTAGCTATAATTCACAAAAGTAAATGACAAAAAAGTTAGTATTTCTAAAACTTATATTAATTGTCTTTGTATCGCTTATATTTCAAACTGCACTTGCTCAAACCAAATCTAAAAATACAGTACCATTGGCGGTATTGCTAAATAAAATTAGTAATACCCATGAGATTTTCTTTACTTATAAAGCCAATTTACTTTTAAATAAAAAAATACAAGAAGCCGGCTTTAGAAACCTATCTTTAAAAGCATCTATCTCTTTACTTGAAAAACTCACCCCTTTTCTTTTTGATGATCTAGGAAACAACTATTTTGTGATCTATTCTAAGGAAGAGGCAGCTAAAAAGAAACTTTTATCTCAAGGCACTACTTTTTTTTCTAAAGATGCTATTATAGACAGTACATTTAATAACAACCAAATAACAGTTAGAGGTATTGTTTTAAGTTCAGATAATACACCATTAAGTGGTGCTGCTTTGCAAGAAACAGCATCTTTAACGGGAATAACAACAAATAGAGACGGGACTTTTGAGTTTAAGGTTCAGAATAAAAACACCATTGCCATTAGCTTTTTAGGTCATGAATCTAAAATACTAAACTTAAAACCCAATGTATTTCATTCAATTGTTTTATTATCTGGTCAAGAATTAGATGAGGTACAAGTAGTGGGTTCTAGAAATAAAAAAAGAGTTGCTAATGACACCCCTGTAGCTATAGATTTTATTAATATTGAGAATACCTCCTCTAAAAGTAGTCAAGTAGAAATTAATCAATTTTTACAGTATGCAATTCCTTCCTTTAACGCTACTAAACAATCTGGCGCAGATGGCGCAGATCATATAGATCCTGCAACAATTAGAGGGCTAGGACCAGACCAAACATTGGTTTTAATTAATGGGAAAAGAAGACACAAGGCATCTTTAATAAATTTATACGGTACAAGAGGAAGAGGTAATTCAGGTACAGATTTAAATGCAATTCCGATTTCGGCTATAAAAAGAATAGAATTATTAAGGGACGGTGCTTCTGCACAATATGGTTCAGACGCTATTGCTGGTGTTTTAAATATTGTTTTAAAAGATTCTGACAATGCTTTAACTATAACTTCTACTTTAGGTTTTAACAATGCAGATACCAATTCTATTTACCCGAATAGAGCAGATGGTTTTACTTATAAATTGGGGTTAAACTATGGTATGAAAATAGTTAAAGGAGGATTTGTTAATTTTTCTGCAGAAGCGCTATCTGCAGATAAAACAATAAGACCAGCAACCCTTGCAAGAGATAAGTACGGACAGGCTGCGGTTAAAAATGTTAGCTTTTTTTTAAACGCTGAAATTCCTCTTGATATTAATACTAAATTTTATATAAATGGGGGTGTAAATTATAAAAACACAGAAGCTTTTGCTTTTTCTAGAAGAGCGAATACTGCAAGAAATGTGCTCGATATTTATCCCAGCGGCTTTGATCCATTAATTACATCAAATATTATAGACAATTCAGTATCCATTGGTTTGCTTACAAGTTTTAAAGAATGGAGTGTTGACTTGAATAATACTTTTGGTAGAAATAATTTTCATTACTTTATAAAGAACACTTTAAATGCTACTTTAGAGGAAAACTCTCCAACAGAGTTTGATGCAGGTGGGCACCAATTAATCCAAAATACTACTAGTATCGATTTTTCTAAATATTTTTTAGCAGCGCCCTTTAGTTATAACATTGCTATGGGTTTAGAGTATAGAATAGATGCTTATAAAATATTTTCTGGTGAAGAAGCTTCTTATAGCTCCTATGATATTAATGGAGATTTGGTAAACTCTAGAACACCGATTTTAGATTATCAAACGTACAATGGGGCAATAAGACCTGGCGGTTCTCAGGGTTTTCCCGGGTATGGCCCAGAGAATGAAGTAGATAGAAATAGGTCTAATTTCAGTGTTTATTTAGATACAGAAATAGATTTTTCAGATAAATTTATGCTTGGGTCTGCTTTGCGTTTCGAATATTACAGCGATTTTGGTAGCACGCTAAACTACAAGCTTGCTTCTAGATATAAAATAACCCAAAAATTAAATTTAAGAGGTTCTTTTAGTACTGGTTTTAGAGCACCTTCTTTGGCACAAAGGTATTATAATTTAACTTTTACAAACTTTATAGGAACTGAAGCTTCAGAATCTTTTTTAATAGCAAACAACAGTGCTATTGCCAGAAGATTTAATATTGACGAATTACAGGAAGAAAAAGCTAGAAATTTTAGCTTAGGGTTTACAGCAAAATTAAGTAAGACCTTTAATGTGGCAATAGATGCATATTATGTAGCTATTAAAGATAGGATTATTTTGAGTGGTAATTTTGATGCTTCAGATTTAGACATAGAAATAGATAATGTTCAATTTTTTGCAAATGGCGTAAATACAGAAACTATTGGTGTAGATTTAGTTTTAAACTGGGAAAAGCAAATGGAAAACAGTCAACTTTCTATAGACCTTTCTGGTAATATAAATAATATGATTATTACCCATATTAAAAACAAAGCATTAGATCAAGAAACTTTTTTTGGCACTAGAGATCAACATTACTTATTGGCCTCTGCACCCAAAAGTAAATTTAACTTGGGTATAAATTATAGTTATAAAAAATTAGAAACATCGGTAATTTTTACGAGGTTTAGCCGAGTAGATTTGGTAGATTGGCAAATAAGTCAAGATATATCAAACTTTAACAATTCAGAAGCAGAGAGAGCTGCTGCCGCTGCTGATATTTATGATCCAAAAATAACAACAGATGTACATTTTAGTTATCATATAACTACCGAAGTTAATTTACAGTTTGGTGCTAATAATTTATTGAATGTATACCCAACTAAACAAAATAGTTTTACAGATAGTGGTGGCTTATGGGATGCTACACAAATGGGAACAAACGGCTCTTTCTATTACACAAAATTGAACATAAAACTATAAATACTTCAGGTTTTACTGTGTTCGCTCTTTTTTTTTAAAAATAAATAAATTTTAAAGGGTATATTTTTTCCTTTCCTGTCTTATATAATAAATAAGGCTTTGCATCTTTTAGGCTGCAGAGGTTATTTAAACATAATTCTTAACTAACAATTTATTTATGAAACAAAGATTTTTTTTAAAAGCGTTTACAATTGCTTTTATGTTTATGCTACCTTTAGGGTTAATGGCACAGACAATTAAAGGAAAAGTAACAGACACTTCTGGAAGTGCGTTGCCTTACATGAATGTTCTAGTACAAGGAACTTCTACAGGAACTACAACAAGCGATTCTGGTGAATTTAGTTTAACAGTAAAAAGCTTACCAGTTACTATAGTAGTATCTTCTATTGGTTTTAAAACTAAAGAAGTAACAGTAACAACCAATTCTTTTTTAACGATTGCAATTGAAGAAGGAGATGAATCTTTAGGCGAGATTATCGTTACAGGATCAAGAACACCTCAAAGAAGTAACACGAAGAGCCCATTGCCAATAGATATCGTATCTGCAAAAGATTTAGTGTCTACAGGTCAAACTACTTTTGATAAAGCGTTACAATACAAAATTCCATCTTTTAGTACGGTACAAACTCCGGTAAATGATGCGACTTCTTTATTAGATCCGTATGAAATTAGAAACATGGGGCCAAGTAGAACTTTGATACTTATTAATGGTAAGCGTAAAAATTTATCTGCTTTATTGTATACGCAAACTTCTCCAGGTAGAGGTGAGACAGGTTCAGATATCTCTGGAATTCCTATCGATGCAATTAAAGATATTCAAGTATTAAGAGACGGTGCTTCTGCACAATACGGTTCTGATGCAATTGCTGGTGTAATTAATATTATATTAAAAGATAGCCCTGACGGAGGTTCTGCTACACTAAGAACAGGAATTACTTCTGCAGGTGATGGAGAAATGTTTGGCGTTTCTGTTAACAATGGTTCATCTATCGGAGATGACAAAGGATTTATCAACTATACAGTAGACTTTTCTAAAACAAGCGTATCTAATAGACCAGGAACAGTAGATGCTGCTGGTGAAGCTGGAGATTTTGAAGCAGATATTGCAGATGTTCAAGAATTTTTATCTAGAAGACCAGATGCTGGAAACATTAATGGTTCGCCAGAAACGGCTGCCGCTAAGTTTTTAATAAATGGTTCTTATACTTTAAGTGAGCAATCTAATTTATATTTTAATGCTGCTTTTATTAATAAAAAAGTAAACTCTTTTGCAAACTATAGAACTCCGTATTGGAGAACAGTAGATGCTTTTCCTTATTTAGCAGATTTTTATCCTGGAGATAACCCAACAAATGCTGGTGGTTATGACGGGTATGTGCCTACTTTTGAAGGAGATTTAAATGATTACAACGCTACAGTTGGTGTTAAATCTGTAATTAACGATTGGAATGTAGACGCTAGTTTTACTACTGGTGGAAACTCTCAAACGTATAAAGTAAATGATTCTCACAACAGAAACGCAGTATATTCTCCTTCTACTTGGGTAGATGCGAATAATGATGGTGTAGTTGACAATGGTGAGATTACTGAAGGAGCTCAATTATACAGAGAAAACTCTAAGAAATCTTTTGATCCAGGAGGAACAGGATTTTATCATAATGTTGGAAACTTAGATGTTTCTAAGATTCTTACAGATAACGTAAGTGTTGCATTTGGTTCAGAGTTTAGATACGAAACTTTTGAGGTGATTGAAGGAGAGTTAGCTTCTTATGACGGTGGTGGTGCAGATTCATTTGCAGGAAATAGCCCAGGAAACTCAGGAAAATTTACCCGTTATAACTTTGGTGGGTATGCTTCTTTGAACTGGAACCCTTCTGAAAATTTAACTTTAGACGGTACTATAAGATCTGAAAACTATTCTGATTTTGGAAATGCGTTTGTATGGAAAGCAAGTGGAGCGTATACTATTAGTGATAAGTATACATTAAGAAGTTCTTTATCTACAGGGTTTAGAGCACCTACGTTACACCAAATTTATACACAAAAAGCACAATATAGTTTTGTTCCTGGACAAGGAATTCAAGTAGGTGGTTTGGTAAACAATGTATCTTCGCAAGCAGGTTTGTTGGGTATATCTAAGTTAAAGCAAGAAACTTCTACTAACTTTACGCTTGGTTTAGGTGGTAAAGTAAATAGAAACTTAAGTTTTACAGTAGATTATTATAGTATTAATGTAGAAGATAGAATTGTTTTAGGTTCTGAAATTACAGGAACAGAATTTGATGACGACGGCGTAAATATTGGGACTACCCCTTTGGATGACATCTTAAGAGATAATAATTTATCTGATTTAAGTTTCTTCTCAAATGCTTTAGATACAAAAACTTCGGGAATTGATGTAGTGATTGGATATAACAAAATTGAAGCAGGTGAAGGAATGTTAGGCTTCAACTTATCTGGAAACTATGTAATAGAGAATGCAAGAGATGGGGCAGTTAAAAATCCATCGATTGTTTCTGCAGCAGGACAGTCTGTAGTTAATGCAACGCAAGAAGCATTATTCTTTACTTCTAGACCAGAAATGAAGTGGATTTTAGGAACTACTTATGATATTAACAAATGGGGTTTCAACTTAAATAACACTTATTTTGGTAAAACTACGTTCAAACAACAAGGAATGGATTCTAACTTAAGAACAGAATTCACACCTAAAGTGGTTACAGATTTGGGTATTAATTATAACGCAACAGAGAAATTAACGATTGCCTTAAATGTTAACAATTTGTTTGATGTATTACCAGAATGGTCTTTCAAAGCAGAAAATGCTGCAGGAAGTGCTCTTTTAGGTGATGCTGCTTTTATTAAAAACCAGTCTAACTTAATTACTTTTAACCAACGTTATTCTCAAATGACATATGATGGTTATCACTTTAGTCAGTTAGGTACCATGTTTAATTTATCTTTAAACTACCAGTTTTAATTAAAATTAAAACGTAAGAATATTAAAATGCTACTCGAAAGAGTAGCATTTTTTTTGAGCAATACTAGATTAGAGTTGATTCTCGGAGGATATAACTTTCTTTAAAAACAGTAAATTAAGTATAAGGGTACTTAAAGCAATTTATTGTGCGAAACACTATTGTTTTATGTTTACTATTAAAGATTTGCTTATATCAATAGAAAAAGCTCGAAATAGTTGTATTTATGTTTGTTTTTACCTTTATAAAAATATTTAATCAAGCACTTTTATTATTATATAATTATACTCTATTAAAAATAATTTTTAAAGGGTTTTACGCATTTATGAAAAGTAACATTTGTTTAAATTTATCATTACAGAAATAGACTTAAAGAATATGCCTTCCATTAAATCAAATGCATCTGTAGGTTTTACAAACCTGAAAGATTACAAATAGCTGGTAATAATTGGAGAATAGTTTTCTTAAAAGTTTAGTATTTTTTTAAATGAAGCTCGTTTTCATTAAATACACCATACGTGAAGTATTGAATCCAATCACCTAAATTTATATAGGTAGAATTTTCTTGTAGTTTAATTTCTAAAGGAAGGTGTCTATGACCAAAAAGAAAATAATCATAGTGTTTAGACGCTAATTTTCTTTTGCAGTATTGCACCAACCACTCATCTTCTTCGCCTAAAAACTTGGCATCTTCGTCACCAGAAATTAATTTATTTTTTACAGACATGTATTGTCCAAGTTTTACACCAATATCTGGGTGTAGCCATCTAAATAGCCATTTAAAGAAAGGAAACGTAAATACTTTCTTCATGCGTTTATATCCCTTATCCTCAGGTCCTAGACCATCTCCATGGCCAATAAGCATTTTTTTATTATTGATACAAAATTCTTGTGGAGCATGATATACAGGAATATTTAACTCTTTTTCAAAATAGTCATTCATCCATAAATCATGGTTCCCAACAAAGAAATAAATAGGAATACCTGCATCTTTAAGTTCTGCTAGTTTTCCTAAGACTCGAACAAAACCTTTAGGAACTACAGTTTTATACTCAAACCAAAAGTCGAATAAATCACCTAATAAAAAAATAGCTTCCGCATCTTCTTTTATGCTATCTAACCAAGCCACAAACTTTTTTTCTCTAGGAAAACTTGCTACTGCAGTGGGCGCACCTAAATGCTGATCCGAAGCAAAATAGACTTTTTTATTATCTGAGGTATTTATTGTTATCATTGCTACAAAGAAAAGCTATTCTAGTATACTTTCCAACTCCAACACTTTTTGCAGCATTTTATCCTCTTGATGTATAATTCTATAGAAGCCAAGGTCTCCAAATAGTACATTAGCTATAGACGCATTTAAATAACGTTTTATGCTTTTTTTCTCTTTAGAGGTAGGATTTCTTTGGTTTTTTACAGTAATTAAAAAAGCATTATAAATAGTTTCATCTGTATCAAAATTGTCAATAAAATTCTCAATTTTCCATTTTTCTAATTCCGTTCTCTTGTTATCTACATAATCAAAAGCAAAACTATTAATTTTATAAAAGTTAAAATTGGTAAGGGCAGAAGAGGTATCTATTCCTACAAATACATCCGGTATAATACCACCACCGCCATATACTATTTTACCTTTAGGAGTTTTAAATTGTAAAGAATCTATTACTTGAATACTATCTTGACTTAGCAATTCTCCATTAGCGATTCTTTTCTCGTATTCCTGATAATAATTTTTGTTTCCGTTACCAGAATATGGTTTTTGAATAGAACGACCGGTAGGCGTGTAATAACGAGCCGTTGTTAAACGAACCGCAGAACCATCTCCTAGATCCATTTCTATTTGTACCAGACCTTTTCCAAAAGAGCGCCTTCCAATAATAGTTCCCTTATCGTTATCTTGTAAAGCGCCAGCTACAATTTCTGATGCAGATGCAGAGTTTTCATCAATTAAGACATACAAACCACCTTTTTCAAAATCTCCTTTTTTGGTAGCAAAAGACTCATCAATTTCGTCTTTATTATTTTTTGTGAAAACAATTAGTTTGTCTTCCTCTAGAAACTCATCTACAATGCTATTTGCAATATCTATAAAGCCACCACCATTGCCGCGAAGATCTAATACTAGATCGGTCATTCCCTTCTTTTTTAAGATATTTAATGACGTCTTAAACTCTGTGAAGGTGTTTCTTGCAAAACGATCTAGTTTTATATAACCAATAGCATCATTTAGCATATATGATAAATCTACACTTTTAATATTTACACTGCCGCGAGTAACAATTACATTAAAAAGAGAATCTGTACTTTTTCTGTAAATTTTAAGATTTACCTCAGTATTATCGGCTCCTTTTAAATACTTAGGAACGGCATCACTTATAATTTCTCTACCAAATAAAGTATCTTTATTTGCCATTAAAATACGGTCTCCTGCTTTTATGCCTGCTTTTATACTGGGCCCACCTTTTATAGGTTGCACCACAGTAATAGAATCTAAAATCATTCGAAACTGAACACCAATACCCACAAATTTACCCTGCATGTTCTCTTTTACGGCTTGTAGTTTTTCTTTTGGAATATAGACAGAATGTGGATCTAGCTCGCCCAGCATTTGGGTTATCGCACCATCTAGTAGATTGTCTGTACTCACTTTATCTACGTAATCATTTTCAATAAAATTAATAAGTCTTTTAATTTTTCTTTCTTGGGATGCACTTTTAGAAACAGGTAAAAAATTAGTAGTGTCTCCGCCCAAAGACATACCTATTAAAATTCCAAAAACTACAGCAATTGAAAGAAAAAGTGGTAGGTTTTCTTTATTCATAAGGTAGATTAATTATTTCTATACCGGCTTTTTTTAAAAACTTTATTCCAGCATCATCTTTATACGCATTGGCGTATACAACTCTTTTTATACCTGCCTGGTGAATTAATTTACTACACTGTGTGCAAGGAGATAACGTAACGTAAAGGGTTGCGTTTTTTGCAGATTGTGTAGAGCTAGCAACTTTTAAAATGGCATTTGCCTCTGCGTGTAAAACTTCCCATTTTGTAGCTCCGTTTTCATCTTCACAACAATTATCAAAACCTGTTGGCGTTCCATTAAAACCATCAGAAATAATCATTCTATCTTTTACAATTAAGGCACCTACTTGTTTACGCTTACAATGTGAAAGTTTTCCCCACTCTAAAGCCATTTTTAAGTAAGCTTTGTCAAATTTTAATTGCTTATTAGCTGTCA
>Ga0209533_1000557_pt1 | contig 35517 bp, 32 predicted proteins | sample COG_04_FD_184748 | JGI IMG/M metagenome (GOLD analysis project Ga0209533, IMG submission 184748) | Pelagic Microbial community sample from North Sea - COGITO 998_met_04 (SPAdes) (version 2) | ecosystem: Environmental > Aquatic > Marine > Neritic zone/Coastal water | place: Helgoland, sampling...
GTTGCTGGTGGAACCTGTTAGGAGACGCCTGAAGCAGTTGCGTCCTGTGGATATGCATGAACGCACGAAGCAATTGGAGGCGAAGAGGGACCTAGCAAGGGAGCAGTTGAAGGAGCACAGCAGGCCAACGAAGAGGAGGAGGGGGTTGCTTCAAGGTGGTAGGAGTCCAAGGTGCTAAAGTGCGGTGATTGTCGTTCCTAACCCCTACGACAGGCGTTTGCTTCAAATTGGAGGTCAAGGGGGGTCGTGTTAACTTTCAATCATAAAATATTAAATACGTTGTAGCATATATTTATTCACCGCATCCATGTACCCATCTCTGTAATACATTACGGCAATATGATCACACACCAGTGCCAATACCATAGCAACTAGGGCCGTAATGTCAACTCCATTTCCACTGTCCCCCACCAAAATGGACAATCCGCTGAGTGCCACCGCCCCCGATATAATCTTCAACCCTTTCGACCCCGTGTTCAATCGGAGCATCTGAATACGTTCTAGTCCGCACAGGAATTCAACATACAGTTGAACCTGGCCTTCTGGCGATACAAATGCAGACAGACCAGCCAATGAGATGTATATGATAAGTGATGCGATTAGGAGGACTATAACACCGTCTACATTTTCATGGTTTGTTAAGTTCACAATCACTAGAATGGTAGAGAGTGATGCCAGTACAAACTTTGCAATGTGAATTAGCATGTACCATCTGACGCTCTCGTTCCGAATCACTTTTCGTTTCGAAGAATCTTTGAACTTATGACCCAAATAGGATGCTACCAACGTGGCCACAACGGATATTCCCAATAGGGTGTTTGAATCGTCGTTAATGTGTTCACCGTATGCATAAGATTGAGCTAGCAATGAGGCTACCGCCACTACGATAAAAATCCACTGACCTATATCCCCCAAGAATCGTTTCAGCATCGGTATAACAAACATGAGGGCCAAGAAAACAATGGATAGAACACAACTGGTACAGTCGTTGTGATGGTTTGCCAAGTTAATGGACTGCAATACGATGGACGCAATGGTGAGGACCACAACGGTTCCCATAAGAAGCATCTTCATGTTTATTGGATATATGAATATATAATATATACGTATTATTTACTGAATAACCACCGCATCAATACTATATCGTCAAATACGACAAAGCTTATCATAATACAGTACAATAGCTCGTGGTATACCCACTTCAACGTACATAGTTGATAGGTCCAACTTACCAGACAAACCGACGCATACAGGTATTTGGATAGGTCTCTTAACTGGACTAGCCACGGGGGGTGGTCCTGGTAGCAGAGTCGGAGTCCTAGGTACAGGTTGACGGGAAAGGCAATTGCGGACGCATATGTAAAGTAAAATAGCATCTGTGCAACGTGCGAGGTCTGGAAGTCTATTGTGAGAGCTCCCATTAAGAACATGATACTGGTAGTATGGTGAATCCTGGTGGACGTCGGTAGGTGTTCGCACATGAAGATGCCCATTATATCGTTGGATACGTATATTATAGCAAACGTTCGGATACTGGAGTTGTCCCAACCATTGAGGCATAGAAATGACATGATAAACAGTAGTGCCAGAGAAAATGCCTTTATGACGTTCTTTACAATGTAATTCTTCTTGTTGGAGGCCTCAAACAGCGGTGTGTTCCTTTTTAGGGCATTGTCAACGATAGGGTACAGTTTGTACAGGAATGAGCAGTATGCGACAAGAAATGCGATATGATACATATATATATCGTTCTTGTATGAATAAACGGATGTTTAAATATATGATTATGGTATACTTTCTAATTGCAACGTTAATCGGCGAATACGTACCACAGCGTGATGCAAATGGGGCATTGTCGTCGAAGCAGTGCTGGGGTTCGACTGGAACCTGTTGGTGTCAATATAGTACGGACAGGAAACATTTTAGAATTGCCGACGACAGAGATTGTCCAAACGGACCTATATAAACAGATGCAGCTTCTTTTAAATGAAACTCTTTCTATTTGCATTGTTACTATCAACCGCAAAAGCATGGTCAACTGGTGCAACTGGCACGTCAATGGTCGAGTGTCCGTCTACGGCAGGGGAGGCACTGATGGATTCAAATGTCGATGCCCTGAACGAATGCAGTGCAGCGACGCTGAGGCGCTACTACAACGAGAACGACTGTTGTATTGTGAATTTAGCGGAGTGCAACTACATTGAACGCGCGTGGTGGGTACATGTCAACGTACTGAGGCACAGGCCGCTTTGCATCTACCCATCGCTTCGTTTGGGCCACCCACAACGGAAGAAGCACGTGGCGAGGAGGAGGCTTTTCAAACGAATTAAACAACGCTCGCGTCTCGCAGCTGGTGGTAGGGGTTCTTTATCGATTTTAAGGCAAAGTATAGCATGATGTACGCCGAACAGTGCCATATGCTATGGACAAATCCGTATTTTTGTGGATCCATCTCACCAGCTACAATAAATGATATACTGGCAACTACTGCACATGCACATGCCATTCCAATGTAAACATTGTCGCGAATGTCCACTGGCTTACAGGTACGATACATTAAATATAATAACAATAACGCAAACATCACCGCACTTACAATTTCAAATATCTTCCATGTACCAACCTGAGCCTCCCCCATGGCCCCCATAAACACCCCTGACCCCGCAATCAGTAGAAATGCCCATTCTGGTATGTATTCATATACCAATAGGAAGAATGTACTCATAATGAGAACGTTTTGCGCCGCAACGTCCCATCGATCAAAGTATTCAAACAGACCGTAGTACCCTATCTTCGACAGATGGTACAACACGGATGTCATAACCGAATAGACCAGAACGATGCAATACCACCGTGTGTGAGACACCAGGATAAGACTTGGCACCGCCAGTAGATGCGTTAGCATAACGATCCAATCCCCCACCACCTTCAGCCCCTCGTTTGGTGGTATAAGTGATAGGACAAAACACACCGTGTTAAGTACAATAAACAATATTATAAAAAAATAATCTATGCCCTGCATGTTTATAAAAAAGTATCTCCTATTTATACGATTACTTGCTACATCCCTAGTGCGGACGGGTCCTTTTTAAATGTATCGCTCCAGGCGAGTCCCCTCGCCGTGGAGCACGCGCACGAATCGTCCGAATAGAACACCGTGCTGGCTGCTGTAGTTCCAAACAGCTCTGTGAATATTTCCCTGTACAGGAAGGCTTCTTTGGTCTGTGGCGTTTGAAATGGGTACGTTTCATCGGCCTTGCCAAAGTTGTGGACGGTCTTTTCTGCATGGTCTTTTAATGCTTGAATCCAATCGGATCCGACACCATCGGAAAACTGCTCCTTTTTTCGCTGTGCCAGGTCTTTTGTCAGGTAGTGTCCAAATTCTTCCCGCAACAACCACTTGGTAGGCTTTTCTCCGTCTGGGTGCGTACCCGATAGTTTGTTCACTGGATCCATGACGTTCATGGCGTAATTCACTAGGTGTTTGTCCAGAAATGGGACTCTCGTTTCGATCCCATGACAGGCCATTGTTTTGTTGGCTCGTAGACAATCGTGGTAATGGAGGCGATTCATCTTATCGACGCATTCAGCATGCATTTCCCCCCTAGTTGGACAGTGTTTGCAGTAAAGATACCCCCCAAACAATTCATCGGAACCCTCCCCACTGAATATCACTTTGATTCCACACTTCCTTATGTACTTCCCCAACAAATACATTGGAATAGACGCTCGAATGGTAGTGACATCGTATGATTCGATTGCGTATATGACACTCCTCAACACTTCCAGGCCTTCCTGTACGGTGAATACGTACTCGTGGTGGTGAGAATCCAACTCTGTCGCCATCGCCTTTGCCTTTGCCAAGTCGGGGGAACCTTTCAATCCGATGCTAAAGGTGTGCATACAACCGTTCCACTTCACGTTTGCCCAGTTTTCGTGGTTGTATATCATGGAGCCGATAATAGACGAGTCTAGACCACCTGACAGTAGAACGCCCCATGGAACGTCCAACGAAAGTCGTTTGTCAATTGAATCGAACATGAGGGCCTCCAGATCACCACTAACATATGATGCGGATGGCGGTTCTGTTACATAAAGAGGTGCATATGGTGTGGAACCGTTTTTAGTCACCAGGTGTCCAGGTTGCACGATTTTTGCGTTCAACCCCTTCAATGCCTTCAATTCACTGGAGAACCACACCGTGTCGTTCTCCTGTGCAGTGTATAGTGGTATGACGCCAACTGGGTCCCTAGCCGCGTAATAATCACCAGTTTCCATGTTGTAGGCAACGTATGCGAATATACCATCCAGTCGGTTGGGAGTTTCGACTGGCCCATGGTCTTGAATCGTTTTAAGGATATGGTACGAATCGGACTGTTTCATATCACTTGCGTTGTATATTTCACCGTTGTGAACAATAACCCAGGGACCGCTCTCAATTGGTTGTTTGCCGCCCATGGGATTGGTGATGCAGTTTCTGGTGTGACCAGCGATATATTTGTCACCTGCAACGATCCTGTATTCATCGGGTCCACGGGGAATTAATGTTTGCAGGCGTTCATCGAAGGATGCATCGGTAGAATTCAAAACAAATAGAATGCCACACATTTATTAACAAAACGACTGCTTTTATACTATTATTTCGGCAGAATATCTTTTTTGGGGCACCACCATCGGTCTCGCACGATGGCCAATAGAATCAACACGTAGAGGAAGGTTACCAACGAGGACTCGATAGCTAGTATGTACAATTCCAATACAAAGCCATAGGCTGCCCATGTAAGCGCTGCTACCAAATGCAGTAGTATGGAGTGAGAATGAAAATTGTCGGTGGTGTGTAAGTGTCTCACTTTCCAGACCTGTGGTATGTTCGATACGGTAGACAGCGTAGCACCTACGGACGCCAGTATAACAGGTACATTCATTTCATAACAAAAAAAATATATTATATATGATGATTTGTCTATCTTAAAATGACTGTACACGATGATCTTGTTGCATTGATTCGTAGTTATGATGATAGTGTTCAAAGTGATGGAGAATCCGATGAGAAGAAAACTGAAACTAGTGATGCGATCATAGCACTCTTAAGCAGAGAAATGCCATCTTCCCAACGTACTCTATTGTTATCTGAATACACGAATTCGGAATTGGAGTGTGCGAAAATAATATACAATTATTTGGCATTGAAGGGCTTTTTACGAGTCCTAAGGAGGTTTGATCAAAGTATATTACTCGAAGATTTCGACAATGGACTCGTTGACATGGAACGAAATGAAAACACATTCCATTGTGCGGCGAAGTGCGAAGACGATCGATTCAGCATGATTCTGTTTCTATTGAGTCATTTTGAGCCAGCTAACGAAACGACAGGTGCAATAATGAACCGTTTGTTCACCATGGAAAATATTGGTGATGAGACTCCACTTTATTGTTTGTTTGAACATCTTCTCCGCGCGAACGGTCAACAACAAATCGAGCAAGAGTACATTATATTGCGCATGTTTCTACAGGACACCAACTTTCTATGGCTATCGATAGCAGCGATGTATCATCTGAACAGTATTCGTTTACAAGTGTACGACGATATGATGCAGATGGTTGTGGGTTTAGAAAATGACAATAATCTCCCACGGTTTGTGATGAATATAAGTGACATGATTCGTGTCGCATTGGACGATATCGGTTGGTTGATCGAATCGGACGATGAATCAGACGATGATAGCGTAGCTACCGTAACAGATACCCCAGTTGATCCCTTTCCACCTCCACCCGTGTTGTCAGACGAGGTGAGAACACAACTGGACATTGCTATCGGTCGTAGACAACAACAAACGATAATAACCCTCCTCCGTGATAACCCTGAAATACCATATGCGATTGGGTCTTCTCTATTTTCTGGTCTTCTCTATTTTAATACATTCATAGACAGGAGTCTTATCTTGGTAGTGTTGGCGTCGATAGAGGTACTGGAATCGGAGGGCGACATTACGAGTGGTAGGCTCAATGATGGCCTTTCCTCACCATTTCATCATGCAGCTGATAGTAGTTTGTTTTCGAGACTTTTAACGATACTCATAGGAAGTGTAGGTGCACATCACGAGTCGAGATTAGGACGGATATTGACATCGTATGACAACGAAGACACAACTCCATTGATGTCGTTGTTCGATAAAATAAACGGCGAGTTTATGGAATATACAGCTAACTCTGACGACGACGCTTTCTTGTTACAACAGAGATACGATAGCGTAAAAGATTTCTTAACTAGCACCGAAGGACAATTGTTTCTGAGGCTGTCGTTTGGTAACGATGCGATTATTACCAGGTATCATCTGTACCAGAATGATCTACAGGAAGCAGAGGATGAGGCAGAACTTGAAGTAGAAGATGACGAAAAGCTATCAAAAATACTAAAAGATTGTTTGCCCGATGATATCTCGCGCAACCTATCCAACGAGTTGAATGCAGTGGGGAACTACGCCGAATTAAATACTTATTACACTCTGAATGAATTCCGAACACTACAGACTCCCCAATTCGGACGAGATAAGTTGACGTTTCACATTGAAGGAAAAGACGTGGACTGTGATATCGGCGATGCTGAAACAAGCAAATACATACCAGTGAAAATTGATGTACAACACCCTGCCCGATCGGGGGAATGGATTTCGCGTCACAATTGGGACAAGGATGGCGATGGGAAATTGTACATATTTTGTGCGATTGAATTAAAGGAGTATTTGAACACCCACACTGGAACCTACGGACTGGGTGTACACAATGGAGATACCTATTACGAGAACAATGCATTCAACGATACGAATCCCTTCAATCGAAAAACTATAGTTGGGGTACAGTACCTTTCCAAGGATGAGATCACCGAAGAAGAGGGCAAGTACAGCTTAACTAACAGCAAAATGGCGCGGTATCACATTCGTATTGCACCAGACCACATGAAGAAGTTTGCTACGGTACTGTCTGAGATTCAGCAGAACAAACGCTTAATAAAGGAGCGCGAACAGGACAAAAAGACATACGAGGGGGCGTTGAAAACACTAGCAGACACCCCAATGTTGACTATGCTTCGTAGACGTCTGCAATCGGCCCGTGATCTCTTGGCGGAGGAAGAGGCAAAGGATAGGTCTCAATTCAACGAACGAGAGATACAGCTGTGGGAGGAAGAAGTCACTGGTGCGCGCAATAGAATAGATCAATTGAAGGCAATGATTAAACGAGAAGAAGAAAAGCTAAGGATAATGGAGGAGGAAAGGCTCATGAGAGAGGAGGAAGAAATAAAGAGAAAGATAAAAAAGAAAGAAGAAGAACTCCGAGAACTCAAGAGAATAAGAGAGGGTGTTGCAGAGGGCGGTAGTCCAAAGAAACGACAGAAAAATTATTTACCTTTAAAATTTTAATATCATAAACCATCTACATCTATTTTACTCTCTATGCCATTCGTAGTCTGTATTTCTAAACTGAGAGCCATGGAATATATCATGGTGATGTATATGAAGGTCAGGTTGGTGGCATGCTGTACCGTTTTTATCACAGCTGGTGCAATCAATCCCATCACTTTGGTGGCAAACCAGACGGCTATTCCCATGAACACAATGTCCGCGTACGATATATTCAAGCAGTCCAACTCAACCTGTTCTATTTCCACCCCTTCTATGATGGACTGTGTCATGGAGACGATTGGATCGTAGGTCCGAACGATCCATGCGAATGGTATGGTCTTGTACAGGAATACTAACAACCAGGGGAAATTCTTCCGAATGAAGAATGCTGGTGCCCATAGCATCCCCATGTCTGGTATCAACGGAATCCTGTCCTCACACTCAGAGAATTCAGTCATCTTGGAGCAAAGGAAGCACGTGTCTGGATTGCAGTTTTGCGATAGTCCTGGGAAATAGTAGCAAAAACACGATGGGAACAAATTGTCGTGTATGTACGTGTATAGATCGTCCATGAAACAGTTCGGTAGCGACGGAACGCACCTCCACGTGTACTCGTATACCGTGATCATGTAAATGATAAGGAATATGGGGAGAAAGAACACTGCTTGAAGTGTAAACACTGGTATACCAGTCTGGTACTGGATCACCCACCAAAACAGGGCATACCAAAACATATACCCCCATGCATTTCCTATCAGAGTCTGCCGTTCCGTGAACGTGTTGTGAGTGCAGTAAGCCTTTGAACTGGGACAGTCACCGAATGGTATTTTTATGTAGTACGTTGCCGAATGGGCAAAGTATTGGACATACACGTCTTCGTCGGCGCTTAAAAATGTCATCAATACGGTAGGCGCTCCATCCCTTCGATCGGGGTCGTTGGAATGGTCTACCAATGGGTTCCACCCTTTGTCAAAGAACCACGCCCAGTCGGACCTCGCCCGTTTGAAATAGGACAAGGACTGGTTGCCTCCTTTGAACAACCGTGGGCGCCGAAGTTTTCGCTGGTAATCGGTCGAATTGTTGTATTCGTATATGCCTGGTGATTCGGTATCCACATCTTCTGGTATTTCGGTGTTGAGGTTGCTGCTATCAATATCATTGATTACGTTTTCAAAGGCCTTTCCCAGCGAGATGCCAACGTCTTGCCTCCAGGCTTCGGATTCGGTGTTGTTGGTCCAGTACCTTTCAAAGTCAGGGACGGTCACTTTGGCGTAGACATTCTCGTAGTAATTTGCCATTCGAAGGCCATCTCCTATAACCACGTTGATGAAATTGTCCAACACGGCGCAATTTAGACAAACGTACGAATCCGTAGAGCACGGCGTTATATCTGTAGTGACACCAGCTGCCCGTAGTACAATGTTCCTGGCCTTTGTCTTATGTGCAGACGTCGGGCTGATGCGCACACTGTTCCAGGTATCAAAACCATGGTATAAATGTTTGGGGAGTTGTGGCATTTGAATAGAACCTAGTGCAACGTGTGTATACGCGGTGTGCATCGCCACGCCCATTTTGTGTCGTAGTCGATGAGAGGTCGCATGTTCATATACGTCACTACCGCATCGTTTTCCTATATCGTACAGCCTGTAGACACTGTTCAACGTTCCTCTGTTCTTCTCAATGTCGGGATCTATTTCTCTAAATATCGCTTCCACACCAGTCGATAGTGTCTTAAACGTGAACGTGTTGTAGGCGTGAGTCTTAATACTGTTCATCACTGGAAGCCACTCATCGTACTGGATGTTCACCTGTTTGAATTTGTGAATCATTTGCTGTGTGGTTATCTTACCAAGTTTGTGCTCAATGTACACGGCTGCTGCACCCGCAAAGTCTTTTGCAAGGAGCCACTTTCGACGCCAATTGTACAGGAGGTCTTCAGGTAAGGTGATGTTGGTCTGTTTGGATATCTCTCTCATGATCATTCTGTTCTCTACACAATTCACCAGTTTGATGTGTTCCAGAGGGCGCATGTCGTCCCATTGGTAGTGTTTGTACGAATGCACGAACATATCGCATTCGGACGTTCCATTCCAGTCCATAGTATCGGCTACGTGCCACATTACACGTTGGAATTCAGAGGTCTCATTCCCAGATGAGAACAAATGTCGTTTATGGTGTCGAAGTCCACACCCCAAGGAGAAACTAGGTTTGAGGAGAATTCCGCCAATAACGTCTTCGATCAAGCCACATATGTCGTTGGCCATATTTCGAATGAATGTACCGACTGGACCCAACATGTCCATGATGACTCCCATCACGCGCCCCACGTTTTTCAATAGTAAATTGACTCCCTTTTGTAGAATTTTCCAAAGGTTGCCGAAGAAGTTTGAAAATCCATTTGCAACGGTGCCCGACGTAAAGAACTCCATCATTTCTGTTCCCACCTGGAGAAACAATTCAAGTAGCTCGGCAGCAGCCTCGTTCAACAGATACTTTTGGACTATACCAATAATATTATCAAACGAAAACAGTCCATCGCCAGCACCCGATTCAATTCCGTTCAACACATTACCAAACCCATGCAGAATCATTCGAAACCAATCGATTCCTATGTTGAATAGACCAAATATTAATTTGAATATAGGTCCCAGTGGACCCTTGGACCAATCCAACTGTCCAGTTACCACATCTCCTATGAAGACAATGACGTAGTTGAGTGCATCCAATATGGCAATTGGCATGTTAAGTGTCACGTAATACAATTGGGACATTCCTTTCTGAAATGCAACGCCAACGTAGGCATCTGGTAGAATCGACGGCGGGATGGACGAAAAGGATGCCAGCGCTCGTGCCAAATCACACAACCGTTCGCTAAAGGATAGTTTGATACTGGAGAAATCCAGTTCCAATAGATTGCTCGCCGACATTGTGACAGCCCGTATTTCATTGATGAACGCGTACACAACCTGTCGAATGGTCAATCCCGTGGAACATACAAAGTCCGTTGTCCCGTACAATTTGCACGAATCCTCTGTGAAATCGAGCTGTAGGTTGTCGAACAGATCGCGATTCAGGTTGTATTTCCACAGCGGATATCGCAAGAGCTTTGTTTCGAATAATGTGAATGCGGAATCGTCGCAATATGGGTTGCTACCATCGTCCTCTCCACTGTACGCTGGATGAAACACACCAAACGCCTTCTCAATCACCGTGGCAAATTTTCCAATGTAGTACAGCTGCCACTCGATCCAAAATGTGTTGCACCAATGGTTCGCAACGTCCGTCGAGTGAAACCGTTCCCTCACAGGGTTCGTGAATGCTGTCTGCGCGTACACCATCAGGTCGTCGGGGAAGTCTCGAATGCATTGGCACTTGTTAAGGGGGTCAATTGGACCTGTCCATGACCCATTGACGGTCGTCTTCTCACACAATTCCTGTGAAGTGGCGTTGAGTGGTACTTCATTCAATGTTTGACCATCGCAACGTGGAGGAGTCCATACGGTATTTTCCACGTTCCACTGGTCCTCGCATTCAGCTTTTTGTTCCATGGGGTCAGTGGGATATATCCTCATGGGGTCATATGTATGGTTGCATGACCCTGGTGTCCATACTCCACCCGAATACACGTCTATGCAGTCCTCTTCGGATTTTATGTCAATGTCATCTGAATTGCCATTGGTATTGTGACCTGTACAGAAGTTTGCCAGCGCCCAGTTGCATTCACACCCTGCCCTATTTGCCCCCTGGCAACGATCCACGCTTACTTTACCAAATCCAGGGACGATTTTCCCGTCGGAGTTGGCAACAGGCATGCACATCATGTCTTTGATGGCCGTGTCTATGAGTTTGCATTTCCATGTTCTCTGAATGGAATTGTAGTATGGCAGCTGACCAGCTCCATCGCACAACCCGATGGAGAATTCATCTGCACCTGCTGCTCGTTGAATTGAAAATTTCTCCGCTAGGGTTGTGTCCGTGTCGGTTGAATTCCACCACAGTCGTAGCTGCTTACTGGACATCCCATAACCACAGTTTACCTTGAAATGGAAGTAGTCTCCTGAAACTATACTCTCTAGGTTGAGCAGTACCTTTAACAGTGTTCTCCAGAATTCCAACTGCATGAGAGTGGATATTTCTACGATGTCTTTAATGTTTTGTAAAAAGCCAGATGCTGTGAATTCGGAAATCCGTTCAAACATAGAAAAGTGATTGGCTTGAAGATTTGGTTGTTCACAGTATTTTTCAAAGTATGGCTTTCCAAACGGATACTCTGCCGATACCACAATGTCTTTGTATTCTCCAAACCCATGATCGCACCGACATTCCCCAGACGTTAAATCGTACGTAATGGACTTCCTGTACTCGCATGTCAGTTCCTCGCCTCTGGGGTGCGATATACCATCGTATCGTTGAAGCATCTGTATGACATTCTCTTCCTGGTTGACCAATGATTTCCACAGGATTTCTGTCGTCAACGTGTACACCGTGTATATCAAATCGGGCACCAACATCTCTGCCAATCGCAACGCACATGCCTTTCTCTCTATCCAATTTGTCATGCCTTTGTTGCACTTTAAATGGACATGTTCTGGAATCCTCAACGATATAGAACCTGTAGTAACCGCATTTCCCATTGCTTCCACCAATGCGTGTTGTGTTTTGAGACCCCATGCAATAAGATCCGTCTGGCCAATGATTGCAAGATTCAGATGTTCCATTGCCTGGTCCATCGACCACGACCGCATTTGGAAATTGGAGTCTGTGATGGTTGTCCGCACTGGTGCGGTTAACGAAAAGGTCTGTGCGACTCGAACGCTCGTCCATAGTGCATGCAACGATGCTATGGAAAGCCTACCAATGACGGTGATGAAAAACTCCTCTGGTAGACCGTCTACGCCAATGCCACTGTCAAACAATGAAATCAATTGCACAATCCATTTCATCAATACTTGGTCCATCCATTTGGATAAATAATACACAAAGCCCATCATGTGATTGAATGGGAGTACCAATGAGGCCGACTTCCCCCATGGTGGCAAAGCAAGGAACAGTCCTTGTACCAAGGATACGGGAACGTTCACCGCATGATTTATCGCCAAGGCAAGCTCGTCCTGACGGAAAACAATGTAGAAAAATTCAAACACTTCGGACAACCCACTACAGACGCATGAACTGATGCTTTCCTGTTGGAGCACCAGTCGTTGCACCGCTCGAACCACGTTTTTCACAGGCAGTTCGTTTATCAGCAGATTGTTGTTCACGGTAATTTGACCGTACGCAATTCCGCTCCACAGACCGATGCTCTTGAACACGTTTAACCATATGTTTAACACTATCCTAGCAGACGTAAACAGGGACTTTGTACTGCACAGGAGTATTGACCCACCCGTTCCCGATACCAATTGCGCTCCTATCAATACATCGTAGTTGTAGATTGGTACAAATGCACCGTAGGTCAATTTAACGACCTGTAGAATGCTCATGATGACATTGACGAACATTGGGTTGACACCGCACCTCCAGAATTTGTCCAACCCAGACAGGAATACTGGTTTATTGGAGTAGTACGACAGCAAAAACAATCCCAATGCAAAAAGATTAAGGTAAGTCCTTAGATTCTCCCGTATGTTGGAGACGAATTCAAAGCCCTTGGACGCAATCAACGACGTTAAGTCTCCTATCGCATTGATGGTTGTCTGTATGAGAATTGTCGCCTGTGTCATGATAGTATTGTTAATTCTAGGCTCTTCGGTTGAAGTAGACTGGTTCATCAAAACAGTGACATAATACGATACAAAGAAACTGGTGGTAGCCAACGTGGCGAATAGAAGACAGGTAACAAATATCAATATCATATTAGGAATATATACATTTACTTAAATACTACTATTGGTTGGTTTACATCCACCAACACAAACGGTATGAATTTCGTTCCTCTTTCGGTGATTCTCGTTTCTTCACTACAGAAACCTGCCACGCGTTGAGCTTCACTTCTACGTTGCAATAGTGCATCAACTCGTGCCAAAACGTGAGGCAACTGGTCCTGTCCAGGGCGTTACACGCAAAGAACGTTATCTTTTTCTCACATGCCAAATACTGACCGCTGCATTCCAAATCAATATCTGCACAGTTGGACACCAACACAATTCTGTAGTCTTTGGCGCACAATGTGTCTACCCAGTCAATATATTTTTCAATTTTGCGAAACGATCGTTCCGAATTATATACAAGTATCGCCAGTGATATGTCCCTAATAAATGGTCGTATCACTACTGAAAATCGATCCGACCCAGAAGTGTCCCATAAATGCAGTTTTGTTCCCGACTTAGAATACGACACGAAATCGACCCCCAGTGTTGGCACATACTTGTCTGTTTTCAATCGACTGTCCAAATGACTCAAAAGAGTTGTCTTGCCCACCGTTCTATCACCTAGTACAATTGTTTTTATTTTCATCTTATTTTAGTATTTATAGACCATCTATTTATACTAGGAAATGGCATCCATCCCAGTGCGATTGCCCATAATATGGATACCAGACAATAGAATTCACAAGTGTACGTTCTGCAACAGTGAATTCTCCGTGGTGAATCGTAAACACCATTGCAGGTCGTGTGGGAAAATATTCTGTAGCAACTGCTGTTGTCGTTACCAGTCCCTGCCGTCGTATATACCAAAAACGCACGCTCGGTTTTGCGACGGCCTGCTACACCGTGTGTGTGAAACGTGCAACACTGAGATAAAATACGTAAAGAGGAGCAAAAAACTTATATTGATCGTGTCGTTGCTACCGCTACCTATCCGTGACATAGCGAGGATGAGGACTCTCTCCTCGTCGTATAAGACGGCCGTTGATTCGGTCATAAGCGTCTTCAAGGCAATACAGTACAAGTCGAGTTACCAGCAGTGGTCGGGTCTGGAGCGGAGACTGTTAAAAACACACTGGATGGAATTTCACGGGCATGCCAGACTTATGACGCAGAGTCTGAGAGGACTGTATGGTATAGTGGACACTGGTCACATGTGCAGGCATTTCAAAGGAACGCGTAGTACACCATACGACTGCACTGGAATGTTCTGTGACAAAGCGATCTGCTCTCAGTCGTTCAACAATTTTGATGTACTGGAGCTCCTATGTGCATTTCCATGCCATCAACTATTACAGTGTCAGGAGTTGGAGTCCTGGGTTGGAACATGCATCGTTTCCATGGACAAGAAGTGGTTGAACATATTTCTACCTTTTCTGCTTCAATCGGGCTACCAAGCAGCGTTGCAGCGCATCATCGTAAACAACGTAATACCTGTCATTTTCGAGGACATAACACTCTGCTACAAGTTTTACTTTGAATGTTCCCTCCTAGTGCAATCTCAACACAAACACAAATCCTATTTCAGTGCACTCATCGATAGGTTCCTGTCCGTTGTCTCCATTGACATAAAGCGAAGCATCGAAAAGACAGAAACGTTGATCTACAAACTGAAACGACCAGAAACCTTAAAGAATGAGTACAGTTTTAAGGGTATACGTATGCCGTTCGACCCATCTATTGTTGTCGAAGACATACACACTGTAAATATGATACAATTGAATACGTACACAAAACCGTGGGTTGTACCGATGGCAACGAACAAGGGCAAGTTGAAAATATTACTGAAAACCGACGATCTAAGGAAGGATCGGTTTGTAATGGACGTCATCGACATTTTGACGTACCTGTTTAAAGACATGCGGTTTAAGACATACCATTGCATGCCATTGACAGATAAGTTTGGTATCGTTGAGATGATTGAAAACAGCAAGACCTTGTTCGATATAAACAAGACGACCAACATTGCCAATTACATCATTCGAAACAATATCAATTCCAGTATGTTGGACATACGGAAAACGTTCGTCGAGTCGTGTGCCACCAACTGTGTACTTGGTTACATGTTAGGAGTGGGGGATAGGAATCTTGGTAATATTCTGGTGTGTACCGACGGCAACCTTGTTCACATTGACTTTTCCTATTTATTGGGCACCGACCCAAAGTCTGAACTACTCACCCAAATGAGAATTACACCTGGGATGCTAGATCTGCTAGGTGGGAAAGATTCCGTTGAATTCGGACAGTTGAAACAGAAATGTTGCGACCTGTACTCTCAATTGAAGCCGTATACCTATTTCTGGTACACCCTGTTCACCTACCTGGGTACATGCAGCCCACCAATTGAGCCGCACTATGGACAAATGGACGAGATCCAGATGCACGTGGAAAAACGACTGATGCCAGAGTCCACCGAAGATGAAATAGCCATGAACATTACTGATGTAATCGATAAAAATTCAGGGTCACAGGTGGCTGGTTGGGTAGATACATTTCACAGCCTGAAGAGCTCAGTTGAAGATATGATGATGTTTAACCTTACTTTTTAATTATAATATCTATTTAAGTGGAATTCGCGTAGAGTATACGATGATGAAGTACAGAAAAGACGACGGGACCGTCAAATGTACAAATAGGCTCCTTATTATGATATTTGTATCGTTAACACTGCAGACCATTATCGCAATCGGCCTAGGCGCTGGTCTTTACATGGCATACGACAACCATAGAGACGACCTCAATCAATTGGGTGCTGTTCCGTGGGGTGCAATGGCCAATGACTTGAAATCCCAGTACATGCAAATGGACAAAAATGCAGTCAGTGACATCATGAAAAATGCGAAGAATCTTACCGAAAAGGCCAATACCCTTGTTCACACCCACGGCGAGGACATTTCATCCGATTTGAACACACTCACGACAAAGGCAGTCCGTAACGTAGACATGGTAGATATGGTCAGAAAAATGATGCTCGATGTGAACAAACCGTTGAGTGAGATAGTGAAACTAATAGATCATAAGAACACCGTAGATATTAAAAAGCTTCGAGAAACTCTGTTGGACTTTGTGACCGAATTGGACGCACTTCATATCAACAAACTTATACTCCTATCCGAAGAGTTGGTAGAGCAGTTGAAAACGTCGCTGTCTCCAGAAACCATCCAGGATATAGGGGAAATCATTGACAAAGCAAACAAATTGATGAATACAGAAAATTCGAAACTCGTTCACGATTTGGCAGCGGACGCAGATAGTTCCGTGAGGTCTATCAATAAATTGTTTTCCATCTTTAAGAAAACAGCCTTATAAATATATTATTCTGTATTCTTATTATGCTACTTTTTCTTCTTCTATTGGTCCACCTCGCCACCGCGTCCTCCATGTACCATGGCACCGATTTTATCATGAAAAAGTTTACACTGTACTGTGAATTGATACCTGAATTGTCGTGTCAATGGCACGATGATATACTTGTAGTGGATTATTTACCAGAGAAACCCATGGATCAGTTGTGGGTATTTGGAGAACACGCACGCGAGAGGATCACCTCCGAAATCGCATTTCGTGTTATCAATGACATCATCAACATGAAACCGAGTCATAGAATTACTATTATCCCTGTGTTGAATGTCTGGGGTAGGAAACAAGTTGACCGTGGGGATACCTGTTTGCGGAAAAATGAAAACGGAGTAGATACAAATCGCAATTACCAGGTCGATAACACACATTCTTACCCGCGGGGCTCTGAAGAGTACGAGGGTCCACATCCACTTTCAGAGAAAGAATCTAAACTAGTCTCTACATTACTACTATCGGGGGTGCAGCGTTACATCAATATTCATTCTGGTGAATATTCCATGTACATGCCATACGACAGTGACACCTCCACACCGCCAAATTTAAATGAAATGACACACTTCTTGAACACACTCAAACCACTATGTCCCCAGTGTGCCGAAGGCAGCGCGGCCGTTGTGTCGTCTTACAAGGCATTTGGAACGTCGGTGGACTATGCCATAAAAAATGGAGTCCCTGAAGCATACACATTCGAAGTATTCGGTTCAACCGACTACTCGTGTGAAAAAATGTTCAACCCCGTAAACTACGATGAATTTGTAGACGTTACGAACATGTGGAAGAAGATACTAATGGCCACCGTCATCGATGAGTCTTTATCACAGACTCCAACAATTTGAAGTTCTCCAACACCACGTAGGGTAAACCGTGAACGTTTATTGCATTCAGCAACCAGATATGGTACATCTCCCACTCTGGTTCGTCCAATATGGACAGATCATCGAATTCGTCGTCTATCATTTCCTTTATCGCACACACTTGCCGAATGTAAAACGACGTTTCCAACAAATTTCCAATGTCTTCGGCATGAATACTCACAGCCTTGTCTGGTCGGTGGCATACATGGTACGCTTCGTTGTTTACCGATGTATTGTAGTACGGACTGTCAGTTACTATCGTCTGGTGCTCCTTCCATATGGTGAATATTATATGATTGCGAATGTCCTCCAGTGAAATATCAGACATCCAGTTGCGGTACGTTATACTAGAAGAAATCAGCTTAGAAGAGTCCATGTCCCCCGCGTTCAATGCGTTTATAATAGAGATGGAGTGAATTGGACGCACATTGGACAACTGTGCGTAGAAATCTCGAACAACGTTTAAAGTACCAGTCTGATGCAACGCCGCTACCATCAGCTTCGACTGAGTTTTGTAAAAACTATCCATTTACATGTAACAATTATACTTTTATACCATTGATCTCAAAGTTCCCCAAATGGTTGTTCTTCACGGTACATAAGTTTGTTTTCTATACATGTGATTAAATACCTTCCACACTTTCTTATATCGCAAATGTGCCATTCGATTGTATGTTCATTGACACACGCTACGTACGATACACCATCTGGAATATGCAATTTTACCGATCCGTAGTAGAATATGGGCATTTAAGGAATTTATCTTGTAAAATATACTATTTAGTAACTGTTATAATATGACTAGCCATTTCGCGCATGTCCTTTTTCGTGGCCGATGCCTGCATGTTCAGACCCCTTCGTTGGTCCTTAAACATACGGATACAAAACTTGGCCTTTTCTTCGTCCAGTTTCAGAAATCTTACAATCCTGTCCGTCGGTATCATATAGATTTCCTGTACTTTTTTCTTCTTCTTGGAGTATTGTATAAACATCGTGTAGGTGTCTTGCGTGCCTATCTTTAAAAATATTTCAGAGTAGCGGACCATATCGAACCACATCATACCTATCCCCTTTTTCAATTCAATCCGCATATCATTGCCTATCGCGTCGTAATACCTGTGGTTGTGGCACTGCCAGTTTAACAGCTTACAGAAATACTTTTCGTAGCTATTGGGTCGTACCACGTCGTCCCCTTCCATCTGGTCGATATTTGACTGAATATCGACAATCACTTTGTCGAGGTTAGAAACTGGTTCCTTGAATAGTTTTTTCACAACGTCGCAAAGCTTTGATACGTCCTTAAATTCATCGTTGCTGTGGGACTTCCACAAGTATTCCGATGAAATTTTTTGGACAATATCATCAAACAGCTGTATAGTTGCAGATTCGTCCTTCTTTAAATTGCGTTTCAACTTTTTGTACAAAACACGAACGAATTGTTTTCTTTTCTTGAATGGGAGAGATGGATAGATACCAGATAAAGTATATTTAAAGTGTCTTTTCACCAATTGATTGTATTTCATTTTATCTACAATTCTTATACATATATACTATATTATACGAATATTTAAGTATCCAGCTTCGCGGAGGACACCAATGTACTTGTTTAGAGCAGACGATGGGAATCCCGTGTGGGCTACGACCCCTTTCATATAGGGAGCATCAGTCACGTTCACCAGTGCGTCAGCATCCTGGTGAAATACTTCGTAGAATTTGCCAACGTGGACCAATATTATTGTATCGGGTGACTGTTCCTTTATGTCGCACCATTTGCGCTTCGTAGTAGTATTTGCCCATTCGGAGAGGCTTTGTGTATGGTTTACGGGAGTTGACATTTTATTATAAAGCATACTAATATATAGTACATTATTAATTTCGTTTCCCGAATATCATTTCCAACGTCTGGGCCGTAGTCCGTGTCGATTTCGTCTTTACTTTCTTTAGGGTTACGGTGTGGGTACTTTTAACCACTTGGCGTTTCCCCAGAAAGGAGGCCATCATTCCAACACTTTTGTTTGGCTTGAAGATCGAAGTGCATCGAAACAAATCCGATGGATTATCCACCACCTTTTCCAACACCCGTAACAAAGGACCCTTCAATTGCTTTTCCATGTAATAATTCACATCGATCGAATACTTTCCAGATTCGATTTCAGATGGAAGGCATGCCGATTCGGACACCTTCGTAGAGGTACTATTGTAGATAACATAGTCTACGCGATCACCTGCTATCGGTGCCGTATCGGGGGCTTCCTTTTCCAGACGCAATGCCAAATTCACATGGGCTGCCATTGCCTTGTAATCCTTTGGTGCACGGGACAATTTCTTAGACATGATCAACTTTTCAATTGGAATTTTGTCGTTCATTAAATCGAATACCACCTGAGAAACATAGTCACACGCTTTCTGGACATCCCGTTCCAGCAGCAGAATATTTAACATCTTCTTCTGTGTTTCTACCAACAGGGGAGCGTAGTCGCGCCTAGCGGCTTCCAGACCCTTTATCTGCAACTTTGGGTTGTGTCCTGGTTCAAACTTATGTCCAGCGTAACGTTTCTTTCGAAGCAACAGAAACGATGAATAAGACTTTTCGTATTCTAATTCATTTGGTGGCAAAAAGATATCCGTGATATAATCGGCCATTTCTTCACCCATCTTATGGGCATTCTTCATTAGTTCTTCTTCGGTGGTCCCATCAACCAAAGACCGTGGCATATGTACAAATACTGAATCCGTATCACCGTATATGCATCTACAGCCATGTTTCTTGCCCCAAACAGGATGGTTTTCCACCTTGGACTTGGTTTGAGTGATCATGTATCTACCATACTTTGTCACCGAAGCGGCAATCCGCTTTTCAGGGAGAAAGCCTGTAGTGGCGCCCGTAAACCCATACATGGAGTTGGCAACCACCTTAAGACCCAATTGGCGCCCATCGAGGACTTTGTAGCCCGTGGAAGTCTTGTCCAAGATCTTTTTCATCTGTTTCTTTACCATTTTTCGTTCATGCAATACAGATTCCAGCATTTCAGGCAATAGACCTTTTCTGGTAGTTGCTGACACAAATATAGGATTCTTTCTATTCATTACCGTTGTAAGCTGCATGTTATTATAACTGAAGTCTGGTATGGTTCGGACACCGACAGCTTCTAATTTACCTTCCAGTTCCTTCCACCCCATTGCAGTGACCGTTTCCGCAGATACCAGTGTTTCGTACGACATATTCAATGCACGCATAATGGATGGATACAGAGACGCGAAATCCAAACAGGAGACTGCATCTTTATAGAATCCAGTTGTAGGAGGTACAACTATGGCGCCTTCAAACGAAGCTGGTTCTGCTTCTACTTCGAACGTTTCCATTGCGTTTGTATGAAAATTGAATTTCGTCTTGGTAACCATCTTTTGTTCCTTTACGAGCCGTGGGATCAGGTATTCGCACGGTTTCCTTTCTTTGGCATACCGAAGCATCAGGCCTATGGTACGAATGCCTTGTCCACGTTCAATCACATCCTTCATAGAGATGCCTGTTACATTGGACATCTGTAGAAAAACAGTCAGTTTGCACAGCTTGTCCATCATTTTACGTACCAACCAGCTATCTTTTACACAATAGACGGCGAGATCGTGGCGTCCTTTTTGAGTATGCCACATTCTATAGATGTGGTTGTAATCCTGGTCAATCTTTTTGGTGCCTAGGTATTTTTCAGCCAAGCTGTCTAACTTGTATGAGGATTCATTGTGTTGATCCTTCATGATATCATAGGAATCCAATATTATTCGTCCAGGTAAAAACAATTTGTATTTTTCATGGGATCCTTTTTGATTCGAATTGAACGTCTTTATCCTTATTTTACTTACTGGGTTATACCTTCCAGCCTTTAAAAGTCTACCCATAATAGGGTAGTCACGTAAATGGTCATGTAGTGGTTTTACCCCCCTGTTACGCAAACAGCTGAAACGATCCAATAAGTACACGTTGTCGAACCGATTAATGTTGTGACCTTCGATGAAATCGACATCCTTTACGCCTATGAAGTCAATAAAATCTTCAATCATTTTAAGTTCATCGTCAAAGAAATATACCTTTGTTTGTTCTGGACGATATTCATCTGGTGGGCTGTCCAATGCATCCAATTTTAACGTTGGCGTCCTGTCTACATCGTGTTTATTCGGACAGTTCAATATCCAGACATATAATTCGACTGCTTCACCAATTTGCAATGTTACACCAATCGTACAGATGGCATCTTTCCATGGTGACGGGAACATGAATTTGTCGGCCCTATTGGACACTGGTCGTGGGACAGATTCAATGTCGTATGAGAGGATGCGCCAGGGGGCCATGCCATCCACCTTTACCTGCTTTATTGACGTGGCTAATAATTCAATATCGCAACTTGTTTCCTTGTTCTGTTCGATACCGTTCGCTTCAATAAATCCACACGAATAAATGTCTTTATCAATTAAATGCTGTAAAGTGAAGTCTACATGGTCATTGTAGAGTGTATATGTCCTGTCTGTTGGTACGCTAATCGCTTTCAATTGTAATTTTGAACCATCCCTGTATTTTGAGAGATATTTCGAATTAGGAACTTTTTCAGCAATTGTTCTATTTCGACGCGTATCTTTTGTTGCATAGCACATTGTTTCTACATCAACCATGTCAACCATTTTGCTGGTCATATATTGTTTCATATCACGTAGGACATATCTATCCATTGCGAACAGACGTATAAATCGGTCAGACCCGTTTTCGTTGTAGTTCAAGATGTCCTGTCCATCGATGCATTCACCAGTGATATAGTTGTCGGGTATATTATCATTTGGTATGTTTGGAACCTGTTTGAATTTGCTATCTTTAAACCATTTAATTGTCGTATTATGTCCTGCATATTCGAACACTTTACTAGCTAGGTAAGTAATAAAGCTATCTTTGCTGTATCCAACTGGCATGCGTATACAACAGTGTGGTCTAATGTTGACTATTTTTACGGCAACCGATTTCCCATCTAATGTCCTTCCTATTAGAAATACATCTTTCTTTTTTTCAACTGAGTCTAGGTGTTGGAATACAACACGTTTGGGTTTGTTCATTGTGTTTAAATAATAGAAGTTTTATATATGTATCTTTTTATGTATGTTTGTAAACAAAAATATATTGTTTGTCTACAATCCACGTATGTTTTCGAGAATGGGTTGTTGGACCTACGACCCATTCCATAAAAACCGTATGCTATCACTATGTCATAAAAACCGTTAGTGGTATTACCTATTCTTAAAAATAGATAGCAAAAACCGTACAGTCGCTAAGTACAAACTACCCCAAAAATATACAGGTACACAGGCAATTTTGGGGTTTTTGACAGGTGAATACTATCCATAATACAGGTAATAATTGATGACAGCAGGAACACATCAAAGGCTAGCATGGACACAGGTAGTTGTAAAACACCTTAGGCCGTATACAGCAGGGGACGAAAAAAATTTAACAGGCACACATAGGGTTTTATTTTTTTTAGTATGCAATACCATTAGGCATACAGGGGGTTAGTGGGGTAATGATGTGTCTATATGTCCAAAAATAAAAAAAAAACCTAAACACTCAAAACGAAAAAGATAGAACGCCGAAGCGTGTACACACATCGGCGTTCTATCTTTTTCAAAATGAAGGAAAATATAAAGGGTGTCTTTTTTTATATAGGAAAAGTGCACCTAGTCTAACGGTTGTACTAAGGGTGCTGAACTGCCGAAGCGTGTACACGGGGCCCTAATTTTAACTCTACTGGTATATAGGATTTATGGTTGTACTTTTATAATTTTTTAATACTGAATTTACATTACCATACACATAGCACTGGTATGGTAAAAAAACGGGTCGTAGGGGTATGCATTACGACCCAAAAACAATTCTCGCACAGAGCGAATACATTTTGACAAACGAAAACAATTACAAAGTTACTATATATATGCCAATTCTTAAAGTAAATCAATCAAACATGTTCTCCAGTATGAAACGAACCCACACTCAAGCAAACAATTCACCAATCGCGCAGGACATCGTGCAGTCCTCTTCCAAAAAAATAAGAACGGAAAAAAAGGTTGAAACAAGAATGAACTTTTTCAAGTCATGGGACAGCACCTTCACAACGGCACACGAAGAAGACTACAGGGGCGACATGACTATCGCACTAAAGGATGGCCAGTACAGTGCCAATGTCACCACCGCACCAATGTCCGTCAAATTCAGTGACGTCGGTCCAAATGGAAACCTTGGTACCAAGTTTGTTCCCGACAACGCGTTTGCCCAGGCAAAGTTTGTCATGACCCTGGAAAAGGGTGCCGACTCGAAGGTATTGGCGGCTATGCCTACCATTGAAAAGGAACAAGATGGTTACTTTAACTTTCTCACTGAAACGTCTACTAAGATGATGACCGAAGCATGGGACAAGCAAATCCCAGTGTTTGCAGGGCAATTCAAGAAGTGCAAGGCAGCCGCTAAGAAGGAAGCAAAGAAGAACAAAGACCTCGACGTCGAAGCTCGTGCAAAGGAACTGTTCCTGGAAGGTGCGTCCATGCCGATAAAGGATTACATCGATGAAGATGGTGATGGTACGCCAGTCAATAAAATGGCACGTCGATACCAGTACACCAATCGCAAGACTGGTGAACTCGTTATCAACCGTCCTGATTTCTGGAAACGCAACCGCGAAGGCGGCTACGACAACGTGACTGAAAATATCAAGTTCCTCAGTAAGGGATCGATCGTCATCGCACAGGTATCCTTTCGACTCTACGCCATGACCTCGTACTACGGCGTTGCAACCGACATGGGCAAGAACGTTATCGTGGTCTGGCAAAAACCAAGCAGCGGTGGCAGCTCCAAGCCAAAGGAAAGTGCACCAGAAGTTCCGTTCTTTGAATAAATTTCATTCGACCCACACGCGTTCGCACGTGCGCTCGATTCGCACCCGCGGTTCGGTTAACCATTGATTGACCTCGAACAAGCGTATATAAATATATATTATACTATACTAAATGTATTCTTTAATTACATGGATTCTATCGGTATCTTCTATCTGTTTTATGATATCTCAATTGGGTAACTTCCACAACCACTATAGAGCTAGACAACGGACGTACGAACGTGCGCAATCGTATTTAAAGACTGAATTGTGTACCAATCCCCGTGTAAAAGCGTCCCTAGGCGAGTACAACCTATGCGACAAGTCTGAAGAGATCATGGACAAGCCGCCTTTGTTCACTGCAATCGTAGACACTGCCGAAGACATCAATCTATGTGGAAATGGATATTGCGAGCTGTTAGGACACAATATAACGAATTCTTTACCACAGATAATCATCACTCTAGGTATAATAGCGGTGATTCTGCTTTGGGCAAGTGGAGTTCAATTGAGGCGAAATAATGCTAGGAGGGCTCAAGAATACTGGCAATTGCCTGGCCAAGTGCGTCCGCATCGGGACTGAGGTATATAAGGACCCGATTTGACTATCAGAATGGTCAAAGTCATAAAACCACTGTCCCATATCCTGCTGGGAAAAACACCGATACGCATGGGGTGCATCTATATGCTGATATCACCATCGGGTAAATGCTATATAGGGAAGACTATACAGGATGTATTGCAAAGGTGGAAGGCTCACAAGCGCCCAAGTAGTAATTGTCCAGCGATATCAAATGCCATCAACAAATACGGGTGGGAAAACTTTACAAAATCTGTTATTGATTGGGCCCCTGAAAATGAATTAGATAATTTGGAACAGTATTATATAAAATTGCACAATTCAATGGCTCCTAATGGTTACAATCTCACAGAGGGTGGAGACGGTGGTCGTTTTTCCGAAGAAACCAGAAAAAAGGTCTCAGACGGTTTGAAAAAACATTACGCAAACAGACCTCAATTTGGAAGTGTCCATTTTTGTAAAATAAATAGGAAATGGAAAGTAGTATCTGCAAAACCTGAACGGAACAATATCGGTTTATACTTTACTGAAAAGAAGGCACGTGAAGCGTTGAATCATTACAACAATACGGGGGAACGCATGGAATCGGACACAACAAAAAGAAAATATGGAACTGGAAGTGTAAGGAAAAAACGTCACAGGTACCAGGCGAAGATACAGTTATCACCAGGTGAAAGGAAAAGCAAAACATTTGATACAGCAGAACAGTGTGAAGAATGGTTACTAAAAATAAGAAATAATATATTATAAACCTGTTAAATCCCTGTTGTTTTTTACCTGATTCCTGTATGCACTGCTACTGGCCGTAGAGTCGTCCGTATCCCTGTACTTCAATATAATATTCGTATACAGTGCACGGTACGTGGATTCAATCTGTTGCTTGTTCTTTGCACCAGTAATCACAATCTTACCACTTCTAAAGCAGAGGAACACCAGTTTGGGGTTGATTGAGCGTAAGATAAGCCCAGGAAAGAGGTCCGCTTCGTAGGTTGTGTACGGTCCAAACGCTTCGGAGATTTCCTGTAGCTTGAGATTAAATCCGACATTAGCAGAGGCAACGATATTCTGTATTTTAAAGTCTTTGAAGCACACTGGTATGCCTATCTTCTGAAATATCATGGCATATTTCCTGGCTGCGAAACGACTTTCCAATTCTGTCTTTCCACCAGTGCATACCATATTACCTGATGCAAACGCCAGGGCAGTTGTCCTGGGGTGCACCAAACGTAGCGTCCCAGCAGCAAAGGTCTGAGGATTGAATTCAAGGAAGTTGTGCTTTAAAGCAATGTACTTTAAGTCGAGGCCTGTAACGCCTAGCGAGAAGGTGGACACCACATTCTGGAGATGAAACGGTGGGATGTCTTTTGTTTCGTCAACCTTTAATTTAGATAATTCGAGCTTCTGTTTCTTTGGCTTCTTCTTCTTAGGACGTTTCTGTGTAGATGTAGAAGTCTTTGGCATGGTTATTTCAATCCACTTATAAATATATAATACTGTAATCTGTTTTTAATGATTTGTCAGTTTACGTCAATGGCATACGACACGTCAATGACCTACGACCCATTTAAAGTTTTAATTTAGGGTTAGGTTCTTTTTTTGTGCGAATCGTTTTATCGAGTTTATAAAGGCCTTTTATATTTCTCTGGCATGACTTTAGCCCCTCTTTTAAGTGTTCTACCTTCTTTTTCTGTTTCTCCGCTTTTTCCCGCAACCGTCCATTCTCCAGGTTCGCAACGACAATGTTACTCCGTTTTGCTTGTCTACAGCGTGTTAGCTGTCGTTTCAATACCGAATTAGTGGTTGTCTCTCCCTTGAGATTCTCTGACAATATTTTTAATTGACTCTTATCGGTTTCAACGCGCCGTTCTAGTTCGTGAATACGTCTAGTCTTTGTATCGTTATCCCGTTTCATTGTTTTGACACTTCTTTCTAAAATTGCTAATTCTTTTCGACGTAGTATATCCATTTCTTTTCTTAACTACGGATTCAATTTATAGGAATTGAAATTAGAACGTGCATGGCCTACGACCCAAACGGTAAGCAACGACAAGATAAAGTACAACTGACAAATATAAAAGTTACTGTATAACGTATTTATATACAAAACGATCAAAACAAATGTCTTCTGTAGCTTTCTGGAATGCCCGTAAGAAGGCCAAACGTAACCCACAGGTACAATTTCAACTGAAGAACCTGAAAACGTTAATATTAAAATTAAAGTATATTTACGGTGAACATCCGTTTAAAGAATACGCTTCGGTCGGTGTAAGACAATATGAATTTCCAGTCTGTGATCTCCAGCATGTGGTGGATATTTGCGACTCTAATGGTTGGGAAGTTTTACCATTTCCTGACCAGGTGCAGAAAGCAATGGACTTCGACATTAATATTCCCTTCGAAACATCATTTCACCAGACTCATCTGTGGAAGTGCATGTTCCCGTACCAAAGGGAAGGCGTCACCAAAATTGTCACCACATTGAACGGCAGGGCCCTAATAGGGGATGAAATGGGTCTAGGGAAGACACTACAGGCTATAAGTACGTTCAGGTACTACAACCACAGGACAAAGAAGCACAAAAAGAAGCTACTGGTTATCTGTCCTGCCTATTTACGGTTCAACTGGAAAAACGAATTGGAAAAATGGGTGAATTCCGATCCTATGTTATTAGAAGCTTCTTTGCAATCGACACGACAACCTATCGAACCATCGGTTATCCTAACTGGAAAAGACCCTCTGGACCAGTCCACTCCGTTGATTATGTCGTATGAATTGGCTGCCCTGCATGCCAAAGAACTGAAAAAGATGGGGTTTGGAATGGTTATCTGTGATGAATCCCATTACCTGAAATCTCACAAAACGAAACGTTCCAAGGCCATTGCCCCACTGGTGAAATCAATTCAGTACGCCCTCCTGTTAAGCGGAACTCCTGCATTGAACAGACCAGTTGAATTGTACTCTCAGTTGCACATGTTGTACCCCAAAGTGTTTCCAACGTTTCGGCAATTTGCAGATCGGTACTGCAACGGTCACATGTCCCCCATGGGATTTTACGACTCCAGTGGCATGTCCAACAACTTCGAACTGATATGGATGGCACGTAAAATGGCTCTCATCCGTCGTGTGAAACGGGATGTATTGACAGATTTACCCAAAAAGATTCGTTCTGAAATCTATTTAAAATTGAAAAAGAAGGAAGTCAAACCAATGGTTGCTGGTTTCAAACGCTGGAAAGAATTGAACGCTACCATACCATCAATGGTCCCCGCGTCCGACGCGATCAAAGCTGCCGCGTTCGAACGAAAGTGCATCATAAGTGACCTGTATAGGAAGACTTCTGCTGCCAAGGTAAACGTGGTAAAACAAGTTGTTAAGGACATGGTAGACCAGGGGTTAAAGTTCCTAGTTTTCTGCTACCATAAGGCGTTGATGGATGCAATTCAGGAAGTGTGTCCTTCGAACATACGCATTGATGGTGACACTCCCCATAAGAAACGTCAGGAATACGTGGATGAATTTCAAAATGGCGATGTCCAGGTGGCTGTGTTGTCGATGCTGGCAGCTGGAACAGGCATCACGTTAACGGCATCGTCAACGGTTTTATTTGCCGAATTAAATTTTGTACCAGGGATACTGTTACAGGCTGAAGATAGGGTGCATAGGATTGGTCAAAAAAGTAGCTGTGATATCCGTTATATCATAGCAGATGGGTCATTGGATACGCACATATGGAAAATGATACACTACAAGCTGGCTACATTGGATACTGCATTGGACGGCCGATCGGACAGGACCATGGAAGGGAAGAAAATAGAATGGGGTGGCATGGACGATGTATAAAAATAATACTTATATAACTACGTCAGCGTTCGCTAAATGTCGAAAACCTACTTGAATGATTTGGATATTGCCTTGCGTGAAATTGCCAAACTGGAAGATAGTCTGTATCACGAAATGGAATGGAATCAAAAACAACTTAAAAAGGAGAAAGAGAAGGAGGGAGAACTCAGGAAAGCACTGGTAGAGGAGAAGGAAAAGGAATCGGAGTTAAAGGACGCGTTGCAACGGTGCAAAGACAACAAACAGAAGAGCACAGCTAAGCCTAAATTAAAACTATAGATCTTTTTACTGTATATAAGCAAGACAATTCCATTTAAATGGGAACTCTATTAGACGATGACATGTACGGTAGACTGTACAACAATATGTTTATATTCGACCTGGAATACATAGGCACAAGCACCAATTTGAATACGTGCCATATATGGGAAATAGGAATGGTTCACTGGACCACAGGGGCCTCGTTTTCCATCACCATCCGACCAGACATATACCCGTACCCACCTCCCTTTTCAAAAGATTTCATTCAACTGACGTCTGCCATCTTAACCGACAGACAGGCCGTGGATTTCAACACCGCGTGGAACAAGGTACTGCATTGGATGCACACTCTGGTGATACACACCGCAAACGTCGTCTTGGTGGCACATAACTCATTTAAAGCGGACAAACCCATGCTGGAAATCGATACGAAACGACACGGTGTTACCATACCGTACAATTGGTATTTTTTAGACTCGTTGATGTACTGTAGAAAAATGATACCAAAACTACAGTCTTATACATTGGGGGACATTTACACGTCCTTGTTCGATACGGGCATAGAAGACGCCCACCAGGCGCTTCCAGACGCTGTGGCCCTCCGAAACATATTGATAAAGGTAAATGCGTGCATCACTGGTCCTATCTATCCATCCTATTCTACCCCGTTACAAGTAGTGAAATGGTTGGGACCATCGTGTGAGGGTGTATTGTTTCAACACAATATTCTTTCGTTGCAGCAGCTCATCCTGGCAATCATGACCTCCTACTCTACGACCTGTTTGTCGGGCAGCATTCCGCCCATACGGTACTTCGTCGAACAATATTTAGTTACACAATTTGGAATAAACCAAGGCAATTCCACTTCAATAGCAGACAGTCTTGTAAATCGCTGGTTACCTGGAACAGTATAAACACCTATAAGTTCAATCCAATTGTTATAAAATGAAACGAAAATTTGAAGAAGAAACGATTGCTGGTTTTAAACGACAGAAGCAGGGCTACGACCCTATACTGGCCAAGCGGAAATCCGATATGGACTTGGTGCAAGGCCAGGTGAAACGAAGACGACAGGTGAACGACGAAATGGACGCACTACGGCGACGAAACTTCGAACTGGAACAGGCAGTGACTGCCCTAGTGAACAAGGTTTCAACGCTAGAATATATGCTTTTGATGTTTCAACGAAACGAAACCATCGGTAGCAACAGGTTGATATCTGCATATTAATTTTTTGTATTATATATATATGATCTATCCTATAAAATGAAATATCTACTTCTATTCCTCTTGCTATCAAGCTCACAAATCAGCGCTGCTCCGTGCGTTGATTCGGCCTACATGGAATACGGTACAGACTCCGCTTGCAGCGTGTTGGACGATATCTACATGGAGACGGACCCACACAGTGGTGGGTTCCAATTTGGTGATAGTCCCTGTTACGAAAACGAGTACCTTCACCTGGGGCTCGATGGTACAGAATCGTGTGAATTGTGCAATATAGAAACATTTCGAGCAGTATATTTCAAGAAAAGTCTGAGTCCAGGGAAAGAGCATGGTGCGTGCTGTGGAAATATACACCATAACGTATGCGTTGCGATGATGAAGCAATACAAGGATGCGTGCTTCACTGGCAACAGCTGCAATTTCGACATGACGTATGAATACGAAGATGACAGTGATGCCAGTGGTGCACCTGACAGTGGCACTGTTATAAGACGTAGAAGAGTAATAACTAGACTTTAGAGTCGTAGTATATAAGATATGAAATAATAATAAAATGAAAGTTTTACCAACCAATGTACTGGAAGAAGACCAGGACCAGGGGGAAATGGACACCGTGTTCTTTTTGTCCGTCGTGTCATATACTATCTACCTCTCCTGCATAGATCTCATGTATCCACTCCCCAAAGACAAGGACGCCATCGGGAAATTCAACCTGGTCATGTCAAATGCATTCGCATTCTACCCCGTCATGCAAGCCCAGGGGCTATGGCTCAAAATGATTCTCATATTAACCGCATACTATTCACTGCTATGGCACTGGACACAAACAGGTCTTTATCTACCAGGCAACGTACGCGAATACGGTCGATGGGATGCCATATTCTCCATACTCTCCATCGTGACGTACTGCATGTCGTGGATGCCCAAACTGAAGACAAAGATCCCTACCAAAGAAGAGGAGCGTCGGAGTTGCTGGTATCACAATTGCAGGGGAAGACCAAAAGAAACGTCGGAATGGAGGTGCCGTTGGACTCCCAATTTGGTCCTCACGATATTGATCGGTATCATTTGTAGTATGTTTGTCTACTTCGCAGCAGACATGACAAATGGAATGACCTACCAGATACTCCTGTGCTGGTTGTCCGTTTCTGTGGCAGTCCTGTCCGCGTTGTATCAGCTGATGCGGGGACAGATGAAGGTGGGAAAGCGGTACCGAAAGAATTTCGTATTTTGGGCATCGATAGGGGTGGTGTTTGGGTGCGTATCCTTTGTATTCAAGGTAAAGGGAAATGTGCTCGACGACGACACACTGTACCACCATTCGATATGGCACACGTATGTCATGTCCAGCGCCTACAGTTTCTCTAGAGCAGCAGAGTATTTAGAAATATATTAGTATTTATAGTATGTTACCCCCCCTGACATTCAACACAGGGAGGACCACACTTATCTGCATCCCAAGTCTCTTCATTCGCACAACAAAGTGATAAATCATCGGATGCATACGGCATTGACTTCCCATTATGTGACCATCCATACTCTAAGTCCCCACATGGATCGAATGTTGGAAACACGTCACCATTGTTGTTTTGTTTGATGCATTGCCAAAAATAACTGTTCAAACCATCGCTGGAACCGTAGCCGCCGAATGCATCTGATGGATACGACCCACACGCCGCACTATAATCGGGGGTTCCCGTCGGTGGATTGTAATAGTATACATGTCCTACAAATGCGCCTCCCAGGCTTACGCAACCAGCTGGGGCAGGCAGACCCGAACCAGTAACAGGATCATCATAGAATATACTAGAAGGTTGTGCTAACGCGTAGGCCTCGCATTGCGTTGCGTTTATCAAAGAATCTACATCTCCTTCAGGGTTAGAGTCTTCGTCCCCCCCTTCTCCAGATGAAGCTGGACAGCTGTTTGATTCCAGTGCAAGGTATTTCTCCTTCACAATGTCGCAATCCCATGCGAGGCAATCGCCTGATTCACCGTAGTTGGGGGCGTATGGGTCGTTGCAGCCTACAGCATTGGTCGCATTGGTTGCATTGGTCGCATTGGTCGCATTGGTCGCATTGGTCGCATTGGTCGCATTGACGAGGCATACCGACTCGAAGTATGAGTTACAGTCACTACATCCATCACAACAAGGAGCAGCATCGACAGTATTCGGACCTTCACACCATATAACAAATCCTTGGTGTGCATAACTTCTACACCCTTTGCAACCTTCATAATCATATCCTACTGTACCGTACTGTCCAACTGCACTATCACCTACCACCGAGAGAGCCAGACATTCTTCTTTCGTAGGAGACACACAACTACCTACAGTATCGGGGGTTGCCCAAAAGGTCGCATTGGTCGCTTTGGCAGGACAGACCTCACCTACATCACTTGTACAATGAGACGGTCTGTATTCTGGTTCAAATGCTTTCCACCCCCCGAAAGTGGAATGAAACATACATCCATTGCCTGGTGTAGTCTCACATGATGCATAGTCGCACATCGACCGACCCCAAAAGGTCCACTCGTACCCAGTCTCATTAATAAGCTGTTCCGTAGCATCGGCATTGTAATTTTGTGCATTTGGATCGACGCAGCCTTCGAGGGCCGAAGCCGAAACTGCAAAACTTGCAATTAGCATAAAAAAATGTGTGAGATATGAATACTTCATTTAGATGAATATGACTTCAATATATAGTATTATTTTTTGATTTACATGTACATATTTACATAGCTCTTGTCCTCTTCCTGTACAAATGTTTCCAACATGGCTTTGCTCACATGCTCCTTTGATAGGCACCTGCTTTGTTTTCTCCTGTTCCAGAACTCCTTCGAATAGGCCAACTTTGCTTTGAATGCTATGTTTTCAGTGTCTCCACCAGCGTGCTTAAACTTATCAAAGTTCTCGTGGAACAATTCCTTTACATTTTTGTCGCACTTCCAGTTGTACTTTTTCAACTGAGATTCAAAAATACTGTACAATTCATTTGCGGAATACGGTTCAATCGTAAAGGTCCATCCAAACCGCCGCCTCAATCCTGGATTGCTCTCAAACACCCGTTCGTTCAACTCCTTCTCGTAACCAGCCAGGATGATGATCGTCTTCCCCTTCTCCTCGCTCAAAAACGCATTGATCTGGTCCAATGCCTCCTTCCCATAGTCGTCCTTTTCCCCGTTCATCAGAGAGTACGCCTCGTCAATGAATATCACCGATCCAGACAGCTTGTCCAATAGTTTTTTCGTTTTTGAGGCCGTATGACCCATATATGTCCCTACTAGATCAGAGCGATGTACAATTGTGAATTCAGTATCTTCATCGAAAATATCGAGAGACGCCCATATGTTGAACAGCACTTCGGCAGCAGTCGTTTTACCACACCCAGGTGGTCCCTGTAGCACCGTGTTCAGATAATGTTCGTCCATTTTGCCGTTGTTTGTCAATATAAATTGAATCTGTGCCACAACCGCCTCTTTTAACGTATCCATGCCGATTAATGAGTTCAAACGCCTCAGGTGCTTGTTCAGTCTCTTGTAGGGTGCCTTTTTCCGCGTGTAGAAGATCATTTCTTCGAGGGGCGTTTTTTGTATAACCTGGTGTCGTTTTCGTTTTCGTTGCATCTTTATATGTGAATTTCCTGTTTATATATAGTCGTTTCGCACACTGGGCACACATCACTGTATTTCACCGATCGTTCGATACATTTTTTATGAAAGATGCACGAACAATTATGTAACATTATTTTGTGCCCATTGTGCTCCATACAAATAGGACACGGTGTCTTCTTAAAGGTTAATCTACCAATCACCGAAAAATCCACTTGTCTTGGTTTTATATCCAACCAGTATTGATCCATCGAATCGCTATTCACTGCATTCAATTGATCCTGTAAGGTAGGGACCTTTATTATCATGTCATATTCCTCCCACGTGTCCTCGCGCCTCCAAATACCTAAAATTAGATTGCGCATTTCAAGGGATGTCATTAACACGCCATTCTTTTTGAACTCATTGGCGTAGAGGCCCAGAACAAGGTAGTCGATTCGAGGGAGACATGGGAGAGTATGGGTCCGAAATACATAGTACGGTGCCATCTGCATAGAAATAGTAGTTATTATATAGTATTTATGTGGTTACTGTGGGGCCCAACCACCATCTTCGTGTAGGGGGCGGGCTTTGTTGCAGGCATTGTGGCAGGCGGTGCGCAACCTGTATTGAACGATGGACCATTGTTCAAATGACAGTGCCTTTGGGGTTTTGGTGTGTTTTAGATCGACCATCATCTGGCACAGCAAATCCCACAGTTCGTTGTCGAATTCAAGCTTCCAGGCCCTGCATTTCTTTGGACCCCACGAACAGAAAATTACCTTGTCGTTGCCAGAGCATGCCATTTCCAGGTACATCTGTGGGACATAGTAGTACGTAGTTTTGGTATTGCAACGTCTACTTTTCCCAGGGCACTTTATTTCAATGCACCCCTGTTCGTACGAGTTTCCCAGGTCGTCGGTCAGGTGATAGAATCCATCGGGGGAAGATGCCAGCCATTGTACCGACGAATGCTGTACCATTGGAGCTTCCATTGCAAATAGGTTTGGAACGTTGTCAATCAACACCCTGAGTGCGAAATCTTCGTGGTCACGGCCCCATTTCACCCACTTTTGTTGTTCGGGGGTAAATGGATCCTTCTTACGTCCTTCGAACACTTCTTCGTAGAATTTAACCCGTTCTTCTTGAGTTTTGATGAATAGGAACTGGGAGAGTTTTGAGCCAGACAGTTTGCCGCGCCGTCGTTCAAACCATTCTGGACTTAACTGTTCTGGTTCGTCTATCCCCTGGTCCGCCAATGAGAAAAATCGATCGTGATTCAATGGAGATTCTTGTTGTTCTTGCATTTAGATTGAGATTAAGAGCCTTATATACTCTAAATTCTATTTCTGTGTAACAATTGTGAAGTGCACGTGGTTTAAACCATGTGACATGGCATAGTTACGGTCGTAGGCCGATAGATTTACCTACGACCCATCCCATAAAAGCCGTACGCTATTTCTATGTCATAAAAACCGTTAATGGTATTGCCTATTCTTAAAAATAGATAGCAAAAACCGTATAGTCGCTAAGTACAAACGACCCCAAAAAAATACATGCACACAGGCAATTTTGGGGTTTTTGACAGGTGAATACTATCCATAATACAGGTAATAATTGATGACAGCAGGAAC
>Ga0209533_1000561_pt1 | contig 35437 bp, 36 predicted proteins | sample COG_04_FD_184748 | JGI IMG/M metagenome (GOLD analysis project Ga0209533, IMG submission 184748) | Pelagic Microbial community sample from North Sea - COGITO 998_met_04 (SPAdes) (version 2) | ecosystem: Environmental > Aquatic > Marine > Neritic zone/Coastal water | place: Helgoland, sampling...
GCATCACCTGTTTTATCCCCTTGAACAAGGTCGCCAGAGCGCTTATTAATAATGATTAAATGATTGTCTTCATGAAGAATCTGAAGGTTTTCAGGCGTTGAAACAATCTTTTTCATCGCCTTAATACTGTTCGTTTTTACTTGGGAATTCAGAAGATTTTACGTCGCCAACATACTGAGAAATGGATGTGGTCATTTCTTCGTATAAATTCATATAACGCCGTAAAAAACGGGGATGAAATTCTTGTATCATTCCCAACATATCGTGTAATACGAGCACCTGTCCATCTACGCCGCCTCCAGCTCCGATCCCAATAACAGGAATGTTGAGACTTTCTGCAACTTGTTGTGCTAATGTGGCAGGAATTTTTTCAAGCACCAATGCAAAACAGCCCAAGCGTTCCAAAAGTTTAGCGTCTTCAATTAATTGTAGAGCTTCTTCTTCTTCTTTGGCTCTCACAGTGTAAGTTCCAAATTTATAGATCGACTGTGGGGTTAATCCCAGATGACCCATGACAGGAATTCCAGCATTTAATATTTTTTTTATAGAATCTTTAATCTCTTTACCGCCTTCAAGTTTTACGGCATGCCCACCACTTTCCTTCATGATTCGGATGGAGGAGCGCAAGGCCTCTTTAGGGTCGCTCTGGTAAGTTCCAAAAGGGAGATCAACCACCACAAGAGCACGTTCAATAGCTCTAACAACCGATGAGGCATGATAAATCATTTGATCCAAGGTAATTGGCAGTGTGGTTTCGTGACCAGCCATCACATTACTGGCAGAATCACCGACCAAAATTACGTCTACACCTGCACCATCTACAATCTTAGCCATCGTATAGTCGTAAGCTGTGAGCATAGATATTTTTTCTCCCAAGGATTTCATCTCTATGAGTGATTTGACCGTTACTCTTTTGTATTCTTTTTTTGCTACAGACATTTTCCTATTAATTTAAGATAGAGTGTAAAAGTACTAAAATAGTAGACAAATTTGGTTTTTTATTACAGAAGTAAATAAGGGCGTTAAATTGATATAGGTCTAATTGAAATAGGTTTATAAGTATAAAAACCCTTAGTGATTATTTTTTATTTGTGATGGAACTTATGATTTATTCAAGTTAAATTTAACTAAAAAAAAGCCCGAAATAATTAAATTTCGGACTATTAATTCTAGTTATTTAAATTTTTGAGCTATTGGACGTATTCCATAACTGTATTGTAATTTGTTAAATCCAAATTACTACTATTTATAAAATCAACAGGTAATATAACAACTCTAAACGTTTGACCTAATGTATCTCCTAATAATAACGAGTTAAAATCAAAAGTTGAAGGTGCTTCAATAAAAATATCAACAAAATCAAAGTTGTGTTCGAAATTATATTGAAATTCTTCGCCAGTTGCTGTATATACAGTTTCAGGGAGTAACCTCCAGATATTAAAATCGTCGTTATCTTCTCCAATCAAATGGTAAACAAGTACCATATCATCCTCATTCAATACTATATTTAAAGGAATTTCAAAACCCGTCCAGTAATCAGGAGCAACTAAATCAATAGTTTCTTCAAATGATTGCCCCACAAAATTTACTCCATCCTCACCAGGAGGTCCAGGATCGCCTACGCAAGCAGTTAATAATAAAGCAACTAAAGTAATAAAAGAGAGTGTACGTTTCATGTGTAATGATTTATGATTATTTGTGTATGAGCAAAGCCCGTACCAAAGTCTCGTTTCCATAAATAAATTTTCAACGCCCTAAATCTGACATCGTGTCAGTAATATTGGATTGGCATAATGATTGACTTATGGATAGCGTAATATTTACAATACAAAAAAAATTATATACATTATGAGTAAGATTATTGGAATTGATTTGGGAACTACAAACTCTTGTGTTTCTGTTATGGAAGGAAATGAACCCGTTGTCATCACAAATGCTGAAGGACAGCGTACAACGCCATCTGTCATTGCTTTTGTAGAAGGTGGCGAAATCAAAGTAGGCGACCCTGCGAAACGTCAAGCAGTTACTAACCCTACAAAAACAGTGTATTCAATCAAACGTTTTATGGGAAATAAATTCTCAGAATCGAAACAAGAAGTCGGTCGTGTCCCTTATAAAGTAGTAAAAGGAGATAACGACACCCCTCGAGTGGACATTGATGGTCGTTTGTACACCCCGCAAGAATTATCAGCAATGGTACTTCAAAAAATGAAAAAAACGGCTGAAGAATTTTTGGATCAAGAAGTAACGGAAGCGGTGATTACAGTACCAGCTTACTTTAACGATGCACAACGTCAAGCTACGAAAGAAGCAGGTGAGATTGCAGGCTTAAAAGTAAGACGTATTATCAATGAGCCTACAGCGGCGGCATTGGCGTACGGCATGGACAAAAAAGGAAAAGATCAAACCATTGTTGTTTTTGATTTTGGTGGAGGAACACATGATGTTTCTGTATTAGAATTAGGCGATGGCGTATTCGAAGTATTGGCTACGGATGGTGATACGCACTTAGGAGGTGATGATGTTGATGAAAAAATAATTAACTGGTTAGCAGAAGAATTTATAGCAGATGAAAACTTAGACTTACGTAAAGATCCTATGGCACTTCAACGTTTAAAAGAAGCTGCTGAAAAAGCGAAGATTGAATTGTCATCTTCTGCACAAACAGAAATTAATTTACCTTATGTAACTGCTACGGCAAGCGGCCCAAAACACTTGGTACGTTCATTGTCAAAAGCAAAGTTTGAGCAATTAATTGATGATTTAGTAAAGCGTACTATTGAGCCCTGTCAAACGGCTTTAAAAGCAGCGGGTTTATCAACAAGTGATATTGATGAAATTATTTTAGTAGGGGGGTCCACTCGAATTCCTGCGGTTCAAGAAGCGGTTGAAAAATTCTTTGGAAAAAAACCAAATAAAGGCGTAAATCCTGATGAGGTTGTCGCTGTAGGTGCTGCGATCCAAGGTGGTGTATTGACAGGAGATGTAAAGGATGTGTTGCTATTAGACGTTACACCATTATCTCTTGGAATTGAAACTATGGGGAATGTAATGACTAAATTAATTGAGTCTAACACAACCATACCAACAAAAAAATCTCAAGTATTTTCAACGGCTGCAGACAATCAGCCTTCCGTTGAAATTCATGTTCTTCAAGGAGAGCGTGCTATGGCAGCAGATAATAAAACCATTGGACGTTTTCATTTAGATGGACTTCCACCAGCACAACGAGGAACCCCACAAATTGAAGTGACCTTTGATATTGATGCCAATGGAATCATTAAAGTTTCTGCTACAGATAAAGCAACCAATAAATCACAAGACATTCGAATCGAAGCGTCTTCTGGCTTAACTGAAGAAGAAATTGAAAAAATGAAACAAGATGCAGAAGCAAATGCGGAATCGGATGCGAAAGCTAAAGAAACGGCAGATAAGTTAAATGCGGCAGATGGTATGATTTTTCAAACCGAAAATCAGTTGAAAGAATTTGGTGATAAACTATCAGATGATAAGAAACAACCCATTGAAGCTGCTCTAGAAGAATTGAAAGCTGCATATGAATCTAAGGACATCGCAATTATCGATCCTGCTTTAGAGAAAATCAACGAAGCATGGAAAGCTGCTAGCGAAGAAATGTACAAAGCACAAGAAGGTGCTCAAGGTGCTCCTGCTGATGCCGCTCCAGAAGCGGAAGGGTCTGAAGAAAACGTTGAAGACGTAGACTTTGAAGAAGTGAAATAAAACTTAGTTGAGTTTAATACAAAAAGGCACAATCAATTTATGGTTGTGCTTTTTTTTTAGAAAACATTTTCAGCATTACAAAAGCATGTGGAAATGTCACTGCTGCTATAAATGCAAAAAACAACGAATAGAACTGTTTTTCATTACTATAAATCAAATACAAAAACACCATCCCTATTAATGAGATGATCCAATAGGGTAGTGCTGCTTTGCAATAGCTTAGAGCAGAGGTAGTTTTTACGTCACCATAGATGAATTTAATTTGTTCTAATAAAGAGGGGATGCTGTGCCAAAGAATAAAGTAAATTGAAAACCCCCATATTAAGGAAGAGGAAGAAAAAATTATAGCCAGTACCACCAAAATAAATAATTCTTTTAAGACCACTTCTATTGCGATTCGTTTTGCGATTAATTCAAAACTCAAAACAATAGCAACAATAAAGCTCAGTAGTATTAAAACTAGGGGACTGTATAAATGAATAATCTTGTAGCCTGTAATTTCAAATACGATAGATTTTACTGCAGAATCATTAAAAACAAACAATAGATAGAGAATAAAACTTCCATATGAAAAGTAAAATATTGATTTGTTTAAGGTATTTAACCTAGAAAAACGGTGGTCCCAATGCTGCTCTCCAAAATGATAGGCACTGAATACAATAAACAATACCATGGCTAGCGCAGGCACCCAATAAAAAATTAAAATCACAATGGACACTATAAATAGATAAGCAATAAGGAGTGTGAGTTTTGAATAACGTTTTATGTTTTTTAAAAGTTTATTAACAATTAATAAATCGTTAGAGCCGTGGATCATGCCAAATGTAAAAATTAAAATAAACCCCAAAATTAATTCAAAACCCTCTGGAACATGTGTTGTAATCCATAAACCAAGGAAGCTAGAAACGATTGAGAAATTGAAAATATTATTCATAAAATACTGTTAAATACGTGATCTTAGGCTACAAATTTACGAAATACACAACAATTAGTTTAATTTTTTATATATTTGTTTAAACAAAAACTAACTAAACTTTTAAAAAATGACAAACTTTATTTTACCTTTAGTAGCCAAAATGGATCCTACTGATTATGTAGGTTTTACATTCTTTGTAGGATGTATGGCAATGATGGCAGCTTCTGCCTTTTTCTTTTTATCATTAAATCAATTTGACAAAAAATGGAGAACATCTGTTTTAGTTTCTGGTTTAATTACATTTATTGCAGCTGTACACTATTTCTACATGAGAGATTATTGGGCTTCAAACATGGAATCTCCAACGTTCTTTAGATATGTAGATTGGATTCTTACAGTGCCATTAATGTGTGTTGAATTTTATTTAATACTAAAAGTCGCTGGTGCCAAAAAATCATTGCTTACTAAAATGATTGTGCTTTCGGTTATCATGTTAGTAACAGGTTATTTAGGTGAAGCAGTTTATGCAGGAAGCGCTGCACTTTGGGGCTTTTTCTCTGCAGTAGCATACTTTGCAATCGTATACGAAATATGGCTTGGTGGAGCAGCAAAATTGGCTAAAGAAGCTGGTGGAGATGTTTTAGCAGCACATAAAATATTATGCTGGTTTGTACTTGTTGGATGGATCATTTATCCATTAGGGTACTTAGTTGGTACAGCTGATGGTCAGTGGTATTCTTTCATGTCAGGAGTAGGTTTAGATATGGATGTTCTTTACAACATTGCAGATGCAATCAACAAAATCGGTTTCGGTTTAGTGATCTACAGTTTAGCAGTTAAGAAAACAGCATAACAATAGAAAATAAACAATATTATAAAAAGGCTGTCTGAAAAGACAGCCTTTTTTTTTGCACTTTTTAACGCTGTGTTGTTATTAACTTCATTATAGCTTTCGTAACTTTACACTCAAATTAGATTAAAAATGAGTCCAACGAAAGACCAGATTATAAAGGCTGCAACAGCGGCTTGCAAAAACACCTTAATGGAAACTCTAAGTATCGAATTTGTAGATGCAGGAGAAGATTTTGTAATCGCCAGAATGCCTGTCGATTCACGGGTGTATCAACCTGATGGTGTATTACATGGCGGCGCTACCGCAGCACTTGCTGAAACCGTTGGAAGTTTTGCGGCACATATTTTTTTAGATACTACAAATTACTTTGTGAGAGGAATTGATATTTCTGCAAATCATATCAAAAGCGTTAAGGCGGGATTTGTATATGCCAAAGCAACTTTTATTCACAGGGGTAGAACCATGCAAATTTTTAATATCGAAGTTACCGACGATCAAAACCAGTTGGTATCGTCTTGTAAACTTACCACTGTTTCACTTCCAAAAGAACGTTAATTGATGACCTCGACCGATTTTTTCGATCAAATCAATACTGCGATTAAATCGAAACGCCCATTTGTTCTTTTTTCTAAACCTGAAAAACAGGCGATCAAAGCGTACCTTCAAAACAGTTCTAACAGCCATATTATAACTGATTTTTCTGAAAGTGGCTTTGTGTTTTCTCCTTTTGATCATAACAGAGATAGTTATTATATTCCATTTGAGGACGCTGACTTCATAACATTAGAACACCCTGATTTTGAGCTTGATCTTAAGGCTAGCCATCTGACAGTAATTGAATCAGCAAATAATCATTTAGACCTAGTATCTAAAGCTATTGATGTTATAAATTCTACGGATTTAGAAAAGGTGGTACTTTCAAAAGCTTTCAAATTTAATTTAGATAGTTCCAGCCCACTCGAAATCTTTAAAAAGTTAGTCCATCACTATCCCTCCGCATTCACGTACTGTTGGTTTCATCCGCAAACAGGATTTTGGTTTGGCGCCTCTCCTGAGAGTCTATTAAAACTACAAGGCAAGTCACTCTCTACAATGGCCCTAGCAGGCACAAAGGCTTACAACCCTTCTAAAGAGGTTGAATGGGATGCTAAAAACCAAGAAGAACATGCGTTTGTGTCAGACTATATTGTAGAAGTATTATCGGATTATTTAGATGCTATAAAGACTTCCGGCCCTCACACATTCAAGGCTGGCGAATTACTACACCTTCAAACCCATGTTACTGGGCGATTAAAATTATCGGTAGATAGTTTAAAAGATTTATTACGAGCAATGCACCCAACACCAGCTGTTTGTGGTACACCAAGACCACTTGCTCTAAACTATATCAATTCAAATGAAGCCTATGACCGCGAGTTTTATGCGGGTTTTTTTGGGGAATTAAATATCCCCTCAACGTCCAGCTTTAGGAATTCAAAAAAAAATATTGAAAATAGAGCATATCAAACGGCGAGAACATCTACAGAACTTGCAGTTAATTTGCGTTGTATGAAGCTAGATAATACTACAGCAACCCTTTATAGTGGAGGAGGGATTACTAAGGATTCAAATCCTATAGAGGAAAATGTTGAGGTTGAACACAAGATTCAAACGATTAAAAAGGTGCTCTAAACCTTTAGGAAATATTTATTATTTCATTTCAATTTAAACCCTAAAAATTAAATAACTTTGTGGGTCAATGATACAGTCAAAACAACCCTTAGCACAATCCATTATTCAGCTTTGTAAAAGTCACAATATTAAACATATTGTAATTTCTCCAGGAAGTCGTAATGCACCATTGACTATTGGGTTTACTAATCATGGATTTTTTAAATGTTATAGTATTGTTGACGAGCGTTCTGCTGGTTTTTTTGCATTAGGAATAGCTCAACAATTACAAGAGCCTGTTGCGCTAGTATGTACTTCAGGAAGTGCAGTAGTTAATTACTATCCTGCTGTCACTGAAGCATATTATAGTCGTATTCCACTCGTTGTAATTTCTGCCGATCGTCCAGATCACCTTATTAATATTGGAGATGGTCAAACCATTACTCAACCTCATATTTTTGGTGCCCATATTTTATATGAAGCTAATCTAAAAACTCATTTTAAAAAGACCTTTTTAAGAGCTACAAAAAGCAATAGTACACTAATTAATAGCGCATTACATGTTTCAAAACATGAACGTGGACCTGTACATATAAATGTTCCGTTTGCAGAACCTCTTTACGAAACCGTTAATGAATTAATAGAACAGCCTAAACCAGCTGCGATTAAAATAAACAAAAAACCATTTTCACTTTCAAAATCAGCACTCGATAAGTGGCAATCCTCAAAGCGTAAAATGATTTTAGTGGGCGTAAATCCACCAGATCATATTCAACAAGATTTCCTGAAGATATTAGCTGATGACCCATCCGTAATTGTGCTTACAGAAACAACTTCGAATCTACATCATCCTAATTTTTTCCCTGCTATTGATCAATTGATTACTCCTTTGGATTCGACCGATTTTGAAGCTCTTCAACCAGAACTATTAGTCACATTTGGTGGTATGATTGTTTCTAAAAAAATTAAAACATTTCTTAGATCCAGTCCTCCAAAAACACATTGGCATATTGATCCCGTACTTGCAAATGATACGTTTTTTTGTTTGACAAAACATTATAAACACACTGTAAATGAGTTTTTTGAAGAGTTACTTATATCTAATACCTCTCCATTAGTCAGCACCTATTTTGAAACATGGAATCATGTAAAAAACCGACGACTCGAAAAACATAAGAAATATTTACAATCCATTCCATTTAGTGATTTTAAAGCGTTTGACCGTATAATAAAACAGATTCCAAACGACTACATGCTACAGTCTAGCAATAGCTCAACCATACGCTACTTACAATTATTTGAGCTAAGTGCATCACTCACTGTGTTTTGTAATCGAGGAACTAGTGGAATTGATGGGTCTACAAGTACAGCTATTGGTGCTGCGACGGTTTCAAAAAGACCTACAGTTTTTATTACTGGGGATTTAAGTTTTTTTTATGACAGCAATGCACTTTGGAATACGTATATTCCTTCAAACTTTCGAATTATAATTATTAATAATAGAGGTGGAGGCATTTTTAGAATTTTACCAGGAAATAAAAACTCCGAAAATTTTAGCACCTTTTTTGAAACCAATCATTCTCTCACAGCCGAATCTATTTCCAAACACTTTAATTTAGAGTATACTTCTGCAAACTCTAAAGAAGAATTAGATATTAGTTTAGAGAATTTTTTCCAAGAAAGTTCACGTCCAAAACTATTAGAAATATTCACGCCTTCCTCCGAAAACGACCGAATTTTATTATCATATTTCGATTTTATTAAATAAAATGTGACTTTTTATTTGTAGTGGTGTCTTAAATATTGAGAGCTGTTGTTTACGCCTATATCCTTAATCTAATTTAAACAAACTTCACTATGAACAAAAGAGATGAACTAATTGAAAAGTATGCCAATGATTTAATAAATAAATGTAATGTAAAACCAGACTTGGATTTACTTAGAAAAGTTACAATTGGATGTGGTCCAGCAATTTACAATAGAGATTCTAGCACAGTTTCAGGAACTGATGAATCTGAGTTAAAAACTGTTCGAAACAGTTTTCTCATAAAAAAACTTGGACTTTCAAAAGATGACAAATTAGATGAAGCAATTGCGAAAGTTATTGCACAGTATGGTAACTCTAACCCACACAAATATCGTGTAGTAGTTTACTATTTATTAGTACTCCATTTTGGTAAAGAATCGGTATATTAATATTCATCACACCTAATTCCCAAGCGTTGCAATTTGTTGTGACGCTTTTTTTATTTTCTGACTCTATTATTCTTACCTTTGTGGTATGATACAAATAGGAGACTATAATAAGCTTACAATTCTTAGAGATACTGATCCAGGATTGTTTTTGGGTGATGATGACCAACAAGAAGTATTACTGCCAAACCGTTATGTTCCTGAGGAATTCGAAATAGATGATACTATTGAAGTTTTTGTCTATTTAGATAATGAAGAACGATTGGTGGCTGTTACAGATCATCCTTACATCAAAAAAGGAGAATTTGCATTACTTCGTTGTAATTCAGTAAATGAATTTGGTGCCTTTCTCGACTGGGGATTGGTAAAAGAATTATTCTGCCCTTTTAGAGAACAAGCATTTGCGATGAAAGCCGGAGGCTGGTATTTGGTGTATTGCTATCTAGATGAAACTTCCGAACGTTTGGTCGCTTCTAGCAAAACAAACCGTTTTTTAGATAACAAACAGCTTACAGTTGAACCCTTTGATGAGGTCGATTTAATTGTATCACACCCCTCTGATTTAGGAATGAATGTTATTGTTAATAAAACCCATTTAGGTTTAATTTTCAATCAAGACTTATTTAAAGATCTAAGTATAGGCGATAAGTTAAAAGGAATGGTGAAGAAAATTCGCCCTGGAAATAAACTCGATATTACCCTCGATAAAATTGGTTATAGAAACATTGAACCGAATGCTCAATTGATATTGGAGTTTTTAGAAAACAATGAGCACGGCTGTTTAAAACTCTCAGATAAATCGTCTCCAGAAGACATTAAGTCGAAAGTTCAAATGAGTAAAAAAAGTTTTAAAAAAGCTATCGGAACGCTATACAAACAACGTCGCATCCGTATTGAATCTGATGGGATATATTTAACCACCTAAAACTGTAATTCTATGCCGAATATACAATGGAAAACCGTTAAAGATTATGAAGACATCACCTATAAAAAATGTAATGGTGTAGCCCGCATTGCTTTTAATCGTCCAGATGTTAGAAATGCATTTCGACCCAAAACAACGCTAGAGTTATATCAGGCATTATATGATGCCAATGAAGACACAAGTATTGGTGTGGTGTTGTTAAGTGCCGAAGGCCCATCCTCCAAGGATGGCATTTATTCATTTTGTAGCGGAGGTGATCAAAAGGCACGTGGTCACGAAGGTTATGTGGGTGATGATGGTTATCATCGTTTAAATATTTTAGAAGTACAACGCCTCATTCGATTTATGCCCAAAGCAGTCATTGCTGTAGTTCCTGGTTGGGCTGTTGGTGGAGGACATAGCCTACATGTGGTATGCGATTTGACTTTAGCGAGTAAAGAACATGCTATTTTTAAACAAACAGATGCAGATGTTACCAGTTTTGATGGCGGCTATGGATCGGCCTATCTTGCAAAAATGGTAGGTCAGAAAAAAGCACGAGAAATTTTTTTCTTAGGAAGAAATTATAACGCACAAGAGGCCTATGATATGGGCATGGTAAACGCTGTAATTCCACACGATGAACTAGAAACTACGGCCTATGAATGGGCCCAAGAGATTCTAGGAAAATCGCCGATATCCATTAAAATGCTCAAGTTTGCTATGAATCTCACCGATGATGGCATGGTTGGTCAGCAAGTTTTTGCGGGTGAAGCGACGCGACTTGCTTATATGACAGACGAAGCTAAAGAAGGTCGTGACGCCTTTTTAGAAAAACGAAAACCTAATTTTGAAAAAAAATGGATTCCATAGAATGAAAAAACTTAGTATATGGATTTCAGCTTGCCGTCTTAGGACATTGCCTTTGTCAATCTCAGGAGCCATTGTAGGCTCTGGAATCGCCTATTATAGAGGTTTTTTTGACAGCTCAGTGTTTGTGTTAACTCTTGTAACCACTCTAAGTCTACAGATTTTATCAAACCTTGCTAATGATTATGGCGACGGTGTTAAAGGCACTGACAACGAACATCGTATAGGCCCAGAGCGTGCCTTGCAAAGCGGAAAGATAAGTCCAAAACAAATGCTTACTGCCATTATATATAATGCCATATTTTGTTTTGTTTTGGTCATAAGTTTAATTTATGTTGCCTTTGGCGCGGCACAATTTATAACCTCCTTAGTCTTTGTAGTTCTTGGAGTATTAGCAATCGTTGCGGCCATTAAATATACAGTAGGAGATTCTGCCTATGGCTATAAAGCGCTAGGGGATATCATGGTGTTTTTATTTTTTGGTTGGCTAAGTGTTCTTGGAACATATTTTTTATATGCAAAACAACTTGATTTTTTAATGCTACTTCCAGCCAGTTCAATTGGATTACTTAGTGCAGGCGTTCTCAACTTGAACAATATGCGGGATTTAGAATCAGATAAATTATCCAATAAAAAAACTTTGGCAGGATACTTTGGTTTTAAAAAATCAAAAACCTATCAACAACTATTAGTAATTCTAGCCCTAGTTTTGATGGCTATTTATTCGTTTTTAAACTCAGACAACACGATGTATTTACTGCTAATTGCATTTGTACCTTTTTGTATTCATTTGAATAGTATTCGAAAAATAAACAATCCTAAGGACTACGACCCTCAACTCAAAGTATTAGCGTTATCGACGTTTTTACTTGCAATAATTTTCAGTATTTGTCATAGTGTAGTTTAAAATTTAAACGCTAGAAATAGATAATAACAAACACATGAATTTAAATTTTTAGTTTACATGATGAAGGCTACTTATTTTAGATATCAACTTCAGTTCAAACAAGCAAGCGGTACCTCTCGCGGCGTTTTAACCTACAAAGACACTTGGTTTATACAAATTGAAGACCTTGCCCTTAAGGGTATAGGAGAATGCGGTATGTTTAAAGGATTGAGTGTAGATGACCGTCCAGATTTTGAAACCAAACTCGCCTGGACCTGCGAAAATATTCATTTAGGGCTTAATGTACTACTTAGAGATTTGATTGAATTTCCTTCCATTCAATTTGGCTTGGAAATGGCTTTTCAAGCATTAACCGCTAAAACGCCTTTTGAATTGTTTCCCTCTAAGTTCACTGAGGGGCAAAATTCAATCCCAATTAATGGTTTGATTTGGATGGGCGAAGCATCTTTTATGAAACAACAAATTAAAGCAAAACTTGACGCAGGATTTTCATGTATAAAGCTTAAAATTGGGGCGATTGATTTTGATAAAGAGTTGGACCTTATAAACTCTATTCGACAGGAGTTTGACGCACAAACTGTTGAAATTCGTGTTGATGCCAATGGTGCATTTAAACCCTCTGAAGCTTTAGAGAAATTAAAACGACTTTCGGAATATGACCTACATTCCATAGAACAACCCATTCAACAAGGGCACATACACGACATGGCGCATTTATGTGAAAACACCCCCTTGCCAATTGCTTTGGATGAAGAATTAATAGGCGTGTTTTCTGTAACAAATAAGACAAAATTACTACAAACTATCAAACCGCAATATATCATCTTAAAACCAACATTGATAGGAGGGTATAAAGGCAGTCAGGAATGGATAGATATCGCAGAGTCAAATGATATAGGTTGGTGGATAACCAGTGCGTTGGAAAGTAATATTGGACTTAATGCGATTGCACAATGGACCTATACACTTAATAGTCCAATGCCTCAAGGGTTAGGTACAGGAGGATTGTTTACTAATAATATTCAAGCCCCTTTAGTTGTCGATTCGGGGCAATTATTTTATGATCAAAAAACAAAGTGGAATTTAAATTTTTAAGTTATTATGAATTACATTAATCAAGCCTTTAAAGGAAAAAATAACCTTTGGATGTTTCTTCTCACAACATCTCTTGTTTCAGGTATGTTTATTTTAAATTTTATCACGTATTTATTATCTTCAAAAGAAGATATGGATGAAGTTTATGATCTAATGAAAAGTATTCCAGCAAATATATCGTTAATTGTTAATTTATTGCCTTTCGTTTTTTTGCTAGGATTGCTTTTCCTTTTGGTTAAACAGTTGCATGAAAGAAGTATTTTGTCGTTGTCAACTAGTAGAGTAAAAATAGATTGGAGTAGATCATTTTTTTCTTTTTCGTTAATTATAATAACTTCATTACTCATTTTTGCAGTTTCTGCTTATTTCGATCCTTCAGCCATTGAGATGCAGTTTGATTTAAAAAAATTTTCAATATTATTTGCTATTAGTATTTTGTTGTTTCCTTTCCAAATTGGATTGGAAGAATATTTATTTAGAGGATATTTGATGCAGCAAATTGGAGTCATCGCAAGAAATAGGTGGTTTCCTCTAATGATAACTTCACTATTCTTCGGGCTCTTTCATAGTGCAAATCCTGAAGTGGCAGAAATTGGATTTATTACCATGGTATTTTATATTGGTACAGGATTATTTTTGGGAATTATAACCTTAATGGATGATGGTCTGGAACTTGCTTTAGGATTTCACCTTGGAAATAATTTATTGGCGGCATTATTAATAACCTCTGACTGGTCTGCACTCCAAACAGATGCAATTTTCAGATATACAGCTTCTGAAGCCAACATTACCGCATTAGAAATTATTTTGCCCGTATTTTTGTTCTACCCTATTCTAATCTATATTTTTGCAAAAGTATATAAATGGACCAACTGGAAAGATAAATTAACAGGCCCAGTCACAAAAGATCCGTTGCCAACCCCAAGTATTTCTGAATAATTGAAAATTAAACACACATATAAACACCCGCATTCGGCATTTAAACTGGAAGGTGTTTTGTATAATAATATTAGCCTAGCTAAACTGGCTGAGCAATACAGAAATAAAGGAGAGGGTTATCAGGTTTCACTAGGTCGTTTTATAATGCAATGGATAGATGCAAGCCCAGAACTAACACTTCAAACCTCTGGATCAACAGGAGCACCCAAAACGGTTTTTATGTCCAAACAAGCCATGGTAAACTCTGCCATTGCCACTGGAGACTATTTTAAATTGACGGCTGGTAATACCGCCTTATCCTGCTTGCCATTTGAATATATTGCCGCCAAAATGATGTTTGTAAGAGCATATGTCTTAGGGCTAGATTTATATTGTGTTCAGCCCTGTTCGAACCCTTTAAAAGGGAGCTCTAAAGTATATGATTTTTGTGCGATGGTACCTTTACAAGTAGAACAGTCTATACATGATTTACACCAAATAAAAACGCTCATCGTTGGAGGCGCAGCGCTTTCAAAAACGTTGACGATTAAGCTTAAAAATTCACCTACTAATAGCTATGAAACTTTTGGTATGACAGAAACTGTCAGTCATATTGCGGTTAAAAACATCAGTACATCTTCAACTGTTTTTGAAGTCTTGCCATCAATTTCTGTTGGAGTAGATTCTCGAAACTGTTTATATATTGAAGCACCTCATATACTATCAACCCCAATTCAAACCAATGATGTGATCAATCTTATTTCTAAGACAAGATTTGAATGGATAGGCCGATATGACACCATTATAAATTCTGGAGGCCTAAAAATAGCCCCTGAAAAATTAGAACAGCACTTGGAAGGCTTTATTGAAGACCGCTTTTTTATTGGCTCTCAAAAAAACGACACTCTGGGAGAGGTAATTGTGATTGTTATTGAGCGGTCATCAGCATATAAAACATTAGATTTTGATGTCTTAGAACCGTTTATGCGCCCCAAATATGTGTATTATGTGGAACAGTTTATAGAAACGGTATCGGGAAAAATTAAACGAAAAGAAACTTTAGCTTTAGTTACACCTGAATAACGCCCATATTAAAGGCTTTTTGAATTGGGGCATGGTTGGCTGCTTCAATACCTATACTGATCCAATTACGTGTGTCTGTAGGCGCAATAACGGCATCTGTCCACAAGCGTGCCGCAGAATAGTAAGGTGAGACTTGGTCGTCGTAGCGCGATTTAATGTCATCAAATAATTCAGCTTCTTTTTCGGGTGTAATGATTTCACCTTTCTTCTTTAGAGCTGCGGTTTCAATTTGTAACAATACTTTAGCAGCACTATTTCCACTCATCACCGCTAGGGCAGCACTTGGCCAGGCGACAATTAGCCGGGGGTCATAGGCCTTGCCACACATCGCATAATTTCCAGCACCATAGCTGTTTCCAATGATAATAGTAAATTTTGGAACGACACTATTGCTCACCGCATTGACCATCTTGGCGCCATCTTTTATAATTCCACTGTGTTCACTTTTACTGCCCACCATAAATCCAGTGACATCTTGTAAGAACACTAAGGGTATTTTTTTCTGGTTACAGTTGGCAATAAATCGCGTGGCTTTATCCGCACTATCATTATAAATTACCCCACCAAATTGCATTTCTCCTTTGGCATTTTTGACCAACTTCCTCTGATTAGCTACAATGCCAACCGCCCATCCATCAATACGAGCATAGCCCGTAATAATTGTTTTACCATAATCTGCTTTATAGTCTTCAAATTCGGAGTCATCAACCAAACGCTTAATGATGTCATACATGTCATACTGATCAGCTCTTGATTTGGGAAGGATTCCATACAGTTCTTCTGGATTCGCTTTAGGAATTTTTGGTGCACTTCTGTTATAGCCTGCGTTGTCAGAATCCCCAATTTTACTCATAATGGATTTGATTTTATCTAACGCATCGGTGTCATCTTTGGCCTTATAATCGGTAACACCACTTATTTCGCAATGCGTCGTTGCACCTCCAAGGGTTTCATTATCTATGGTTTCTCCAATGGCGGCTTTGACTAAATAGCTTCCTGCCAAAAAGATACTCGCCGTTTTATCAACAATAATGGCTTCATCACTCATAACGGGTAAGTAAGCACCCCCTGCGACACAACTGCCCATGATTGCCGAAATCTGCGTGATTCCCATGCTACTCATTTGTGCGTTATTTCTAAAAATCCGTCCAAAGTGTTCTTTATCTGGGAAAATTTCGTCTTGCATTGGCAGAAAGACCCCAGCAGAATCGACTAAGTAGATGATTGGCAATTTATTTTCGATAGCAATTTCTTGTGCTCTAAGATTTTTTTTAGCGCTAATAGGAAACCATGCACCCGCTTTTACCGTTGCATCATTAGCAACAACCACACACTGTTTGCCTTTAATAAATCCAATTTTCACAATAACCCCTCCAGATGGACACCCCCCATGAGTTGCATACATACCATCACCAACAAAAGCACCAATTTCAATAGAGTTTGACTTTGGATCCAACAGGTAGTCTATTCGCTCTCTAGCGGTCAGTTTTCCTTTGGCGTGTTCTTTTTCGATTTTGGCTTTTCCACCTCCTAATTTAACTTTCGCCAAACGCTTGATTAAATTGGTTACGAGTAATTTATTATAATCTTCGTTTTTGTTGAAGTTTAAATCCATGGTACTTATCTTTGTGTAAACAAAAATAACATTATTCTTTGATTTCAAGTTTTTGTTTAACGAACAATTATAAATATTTTTCTGTATGAAATTAGTTTACCATAGCGCAGCTTCTAGAGGATTTGCAAATCATGGCTGGTTACAAGCCAACCATTCTTTTAGTTTTGCAAATTTTTATGATCCTAAAAAAATGAATTTTGGAGCATTGAGAGTTTTGAACGATGATTTAATTGCACCAAGCATGGGGTTTGGAACCCATCCACATGACAATATGGAAATTATTACGATTCCACTTTCTGGACTTTTGAAACATAAAGATTCTATGGGAAACAGCTGGGAAGAGGTAAAAGCAGGGGAAGTACAAGTGATGTCTGCCGGTACGGGAATTCATCATTCGGAAATTAATGGATCCGCTTCTGAGTCTTTAAGTCTGTTTCAAATTTGGATTGTTCCAAACAAAAAAAATGTCTCTCCACGATATGACCAACACTATTTTGAGCAATCTCAAGATGGAGAGTTGCAAGTTTTGGTATCATCAATTGATGATGAATCTTTTGGTTCAAGTTTGAAAATCCATCAAGACGCTCAAATTTCTAGAACTAATTTATCCGCAAACACCACCTTTGAGTACCATTTAAAATCGCCAAATCACGGCGTTTATGTGATGCAGATCTTTGGAACTTCAAAAATTAAAACCACAGAATTAAAGCCGAGAGATGCGGTAGGAATTTCGGAAGTTAAAAACTTTAAAGTTGATGTTTTAGAGGATTCTCAACTCTTATTTATAGAAGTCCCGTTAACTTTTAATTAAAGCTCAACAAGTTTCAATCAAATTAACGATATTTGTAGGTATAAAAAATTTAGACATGGCAATGAATAAAAATACAGTACTGGCTTGGGCCACATATATAATGATATTTGTAGGAATTACTTTAATCGCCTTAGGTGCTTTTAGATATGATGATGTTGCTGGATGGGGCTTTGCTTCTGTAGGTATCGGTTTTTTTGCAAATGCTTGGGTGTTTAACGCTTTAAAAGGACGTGTATAATGAGTGATGATAAAAAGATAATTTTTTCAATGTCTGGGGTAACCAAGAGTTATCAAAGTGCAAATACGCCAGTCTTAAAAAACATATACCTCAGTTTTTTCTACGGGGCTAAAATTGGTATTCTTGGACTCAATGGATCTGGTAAATCGACCTTATTAAAAATTATTGCTGGAGTGGATAAAAATTTCCAAGGAGATGTGGTGTTTTCTCAGGACTATTCAGTGGGGTATTTAGAACAAGAGCCAAAATTAGATGAATCCAAAACCGTAATGGAAATTGTACGTGAAGGTGCTGCAGAAACGGTCGCTATTTTGGATGAATACAATAAAATCAATGATATGTTTGGGTTGGAAGAAGTGTATTCCGATGCAGATAAAATGGAAAAACTAATGAACCGCCAAGCGGAGCTTCAAGATCAAATTGATGCTGCCAATGCCTGGGAATTAGATACCAAATTAGAAATCGCAATGGACGCTCTGAGAACTCCAGAGGGTTCTAAAAAAATCAGTGTACTCTCTGGTGGAGAACGCCGTCGGGTTGCTCTTTGTCGTTTACTACTTCAAGAGCCAGATGTTTTATTATTGGATGAGCCTACAAACCACTTGGATGCAGAATCGGTTCACTGGTTAGAACACCATTTGGCACAATATAAAGGAACAGTGATTGCGGTGACGCATGACCGGTATTTCTTGGACAATGTAGCCGGTTGGATTTTGGAACTGGATAGAGGAGAAGGGATTCCTTGGAAAGGAAACTATTCGTCTTGGTTGGATCAAAAATCTAAACGTTTAGCTCAGGAAAGCAAAACAGCTTCTAAACGTCAAAAGACATTGGAGCGAGAATTGGACTGGGTTAGGCAAGGGGCTAAAGGCCGTCAAACAAAGCAAAAAGCACGTTTGAAAAATTACGATAAATTAATGAATCAAGATCAAAAGCAACTTGATGAAAAATTAGAAATATATATTCCTAACGGGCCACGTTTAGGAACTAATGTCATCCAAGCTGAAGGCGTTAGTAAAGCCTATGCTGATAAGTTATTATACGATAATCTAAATTTTAATCTTCCGCAAGCAGGAATTGTAGGTATTATTGGTCCAAATGGAGCTGGTAAAACCACAATTTTCCGCATGATTATGGGTGAAGAAAAATCTGACAAAGGAAGTTTCAAAGTGGGAGAAACTGCAAAAATTGCTTACGTTGACCAAAGCCACTCGAATATTGATCCTGAAAAATCCATTTGGCAAAACTTTAGTGATGAGCAAGAGTTGATTATGATGGGTGGACGACAAGTCAATTCTCGTGCCTATTTGAGTCGCTTTAACTTTACGGGTAGTGAGCAAAACAAAAAAGTGAATATGCTGTCTGGTGGCGAACGGAACCGTTTACACTTAGCAATGACACTCAAGGAAGAAGGAAATGTATTGCTTTTAGATGAGCCAACAAATGATTTAGATGTAAACACCTTACGAGCACTGGAAGAAGGGCTTGAAAATTTTGCGGGCTGTGCGGTAGTTATTAGTCACGACCGTTGGTTTTTAGACCGTGTTTGTACACACATTCTTGCGTTTGAAGGCAATTCTGAAGTGTATTTTTATGAAGGTAGTTTTAGTGAATACGAAGAAAATAAAAAACAACGTTTGGGTGGCGATTTGATGCCAAAACGTATTAAGTACAAAAAACTAGTGAGATAGGTATGTTAGAAATGCGTTCTGTTTGTGAACACTGTAATAAAGCCTTGTCGCCAGAAAGTGATGAGGCCATGATATGTGCTTATGAATGCACATTTTGTAAAACTTGTGTTGAAACAGTTCTCAATCATGAATGCCCAAATTGTGGGGGAACTTTTGAAAAACGTCCTGTTAAAAAAACTACTTCTTAGTTTTCTTATACAAGGGTATTAAGTAACTGATGTTATAACCAAACCCCATTCCAAAACGCCCACTGTCAAAAGTACGTCCAAATCCTGGGATGTATAAATTTTCAAAATTATCCGGTTCGGCTTCAAATAAACGTCCCTTGAGCTGCACATTTAAACCCATAAAAAGGTTGGTAAGAACTTCAGCTTTAAATCCAAACATAAATTCGAGCCATCCCGCATTTAGTCCAGAAAACTTTTTAGAGTCCAACACTTCTGTTTGTCCCCATGTTTGATTATTAGTATCGTAAATCGTATAGCTATTTAGAGTTTGATTGAAATTTGAAATCCCAAAACGCAATCCAAAATAAACCAAGTTTTCCAAATCGCCCCAGTTGTTATGCATATTGTAGTCAATTCCTGCTTTTAGATAGCTTCCTTTTGCAGTACTATTTAAATAATCTGTGACTGTTGTGCGCTCCTCATTTCCAACTTCAGCAGCGATATATATTCGATGTGTAATGCGATAATCCCCATTAATTTCAATCCCTTTATAATCGGATTCTATAAAGGATCGCGTTAGTTTACTCAAATCTACACCAAGGCGTAGTCCGTATTTTTCTGTGACCACCAAACTGTCAACGACAGGGATGTCTTGTTCTTGAGCAAGAAGTCCAAAACTCATGCTCAAACATCCTAATAAACTAATGAAGTATTTTAACATGAATTTCATTTTCATTTGTTATTTGTCTTAAGATGATATCCGAACTGCTCATCCATTGGTCAGCATCTTCAATGATGCTAAATGTTTGAACGTCAAAATTCGTTTTATACCCACAAGCTCTTGACACATACACGTCATTAGTTTGATAGGTTATTGTAATGGTGTCTGGATTTCCAGTGACCACACCTTCTTCAACATTATAATTCTTAAAAAGTATAAAGGTTGCTTGCGTATCGTCTGTTTTTAAAGGAAGCGCAATCATGGATCGGGTCATGATAAGTTCGTTAGTTATAGGTACCATCATATTTTCATTATCTAAACCAACGGCCAAAAGTTCAGGAACGTCCAAAGTATCATCGGGTGCTTCCAAGTTATAGAATTCAAGCACAATTCGAGGGGTGGTTTGTGTGTTCTCGGAGCAGACGTCGTCTTTTTCACAACTAAAACTGAGTATCAAAAATAAATAAATAAACTTTTTCATAGCCTATTAAATAGTGTTTCGTTTTTCCAAAAGTACAACATTTTCTACGTGATGAGTTTGTGGAAACATATCAACAGCTTGAGTTTTACTTATTTTATATACCGAATCAAGTAATGCGAGATCTCTTGCTTGCGTGGCACTGTTACAGCTTACATACACAATTTTTTCGGGTGCAACATCGAGAATTTGCGCCACGACATCTTTATGCATTCCATCTCTTGGGGGGTCAGTAATAATCACATCTGGACGACCGTGAGTTGCTATAAATTCTTTATTGAAAACGTTTTTCATGTCTCCTACAAAAAAGTCAACATTATCAATTTTATTTAATAGTGCATTTTCTTTGGCTGCGCTTATTGCATCTGGGACAGATTCTACACCAATGACTTTGAGCGCGTTTTTTGCCACAAATTGTGCAATGGTACCAGTACCTGTATACAGGTCATACACCAATTCTTTTCCTGTAAGTCCAGCAAAATCACGAGTTATTTTATATAAATTATAGGCTTGTTCGGAATTTGTTTGATAGAAAGATTTGGCGTTAATTTTAAATTTCAAACCTTCCATTTCTTCAAAAATATGATCTTGGCCATGATAGCAAATAACATCTTGGTCATAAATGGTATCGTTGGCTTTACCGTTAATGATATATTGAAGCGAAGTAATTTCTGGAAAAGTTGTTTTTAAATGGTCTAAAAGCGCAATTCTCTTAGCCGCATCGTCTTTGAAAAACTGAACAACAATCATCAATTCTCCAATGCTTGTATTTCGAATCATTAAGGTTCTTAGTACACCTGTTTGTTGACGAGTATTAAAAAAAGGAATCTCATGCTTTAATGCAAAATTCTTAACAGCATTTCGAATGGCATTAGAGGGGTCAGCTTGTAGCCAACATGTATTAACGTCTAAGATTTTATCCCACATTCCAGGGATATGAAAGCCTAAGGCATTACGGTCTCCAAGATCTTCGGTTGAAGCGATTTCTTCTACGGTTAACCAGCGGCTATCACTAAATGAAAACTCCATTTTGTTTCGATAAAAATAGTGTTCTTTGGAGCCTAGAATAGGAGTGATGTCGGGCAATTCAAGATGACCTATACGTGTAAGATTATTAATAACTTCTTTTTCTTTATAAAAAAGTTGGTGCGAATAGTCCATATGTTGCCATTTACAGCCGCCACAGGTTCCAAAATGCTCACAAGCGGGTTGTGTTCGTTTGTCAGATAATTTATGAAAAACGGTAGCTTTGCCTTCGTAATACCCTGTACGTTGTTTAAAGGTTTGAACATCTACAATATCACCAGGAACAGCATTTGGTAAAAACACCACTTTGCCGTCAGGTGCTTTTGCAATGGTTTTGCCTTTAGCTCCTGCATCAATCACTTCTAAATTTGTAAATACTTTGTTTTTATTTCGTCTACCCATTGAGCAAAAGTAAGGCAAAAAAAAATGCTGCCCATAAAGAGCAGCATTAAAATAAGCGTTTAGTTTAATTTATTTTTTATTGATTTTATCAAAAAAACTTTTCGCAGCGTGTTGCCCACCCAAACCAATAGCAATGGCTAGGCCTAGTGCAATGGCTCCAAACAAGTATTGAGTGAGTTTAGATATCAAATCGTTTCCAATATTCAATTGAGATAAAATCATTGAAAACACTATCAATAGAATTCCAAATTTAGCAATAGAACCAATGATTCCCCCTTGTTCGATATTCATATTGTTTAAGCGCCCTGTAATGAAATTTTTCGCAAAATTTGCAAGATACATGCCAAATACAAATAAAACAATTGATATAAAAATATCAGGAATTAAGCCGATGACGTTATTAAATAAGTCTTTTGCGACTGCTAGACCTAATATGTCAAACACCGTTAATATGACGACAACTAACAATACATAGTATATTAGATTTCCGATAATTGTAGAAAATTGATGTTTTACCCCCACCTGTTCTAACATTTTATCCAGCTCTATTTTGTCGGCAATAACATCAATTTTAATAAACTTTGCTCCCCTTATAATTAACTTTCTTAAGAGTCTGGCAACTAGACGTCCTATAAACCAAAAGAGAAGTGCTCCAATTAATTTTGGGACAAATTGCCAAATTTCATTCATAAAATAGCTAAAACTCTCCCAGATTTTTGTTCCTAATTTTTTTGTTTCATCAATGACTTGATCCATAATATTATGATTTTGATTTGAGTTAAATTAAAACATGTTAATATGTTTTACTGGTATGACCCAAATACTGTAAATAGTCACATTATTTTAAGTAAGTAAATATTGAAGGCCTGATATTTGTATTAAAAATCTCACTATATTGCACTCCATTACGGATGATTCCTCTCCACTAAGAAGGAATAGTTATTTTATTATTATTTAAATTCCCTTAAAATGGCTGTTTTAAATCAGATTACACCAAAAGAAGCTATCAATTTAGAGGACCAGTATGGGGCTCACAACTACCATCCACTTCCTGTCGTATTGGCTAGAGGCGAAGGCGTTTATGTGTGGGATGTTGAAGGCAAACAGTATTACGATTTTTTATCGGCATATTCCTCTGTTAATCAAGGGCATTGCCATCCTCGAATTGTGAATGCTATGACTGAACAAGCGCAAACACTTACGCTAACCTCTCGTGCATTTCACAACGATAAATTGGGGCCTTACGAAGAGTATGTGACCAAGTATTTTGGATTTGACAAAGTGTTACCTATGAATACTGGAGCTGAAGCTGTTGAAACCGCAGTTAAGATTTCTCGTAAATGGGCTTATGAAGTTAAAGGTATCCCTGAAAATCAAGCTCAAATCATTGTTTGTGAAAATAATTTTCACGGCAGAACCACTACAATAATTTCATTTTCAAATGATCCCGTAGCGCGTCAAAATTTTGGGCCATTCACTGATGGATTTTTGAAAATTCCATATAATGATATTGAAGCCTTAGAAAACACCCTTAAAAATAATCCTAATATTGCTGGGTTTTTAGTAGAACCTATACAAGGAGAAGCAGGTGTTTTTGTGCCAACAGAAGGCTATTTGGCCAAAGCAAAAGCACTGTGCGAAGCTCATAATGTATTGTTCATTGCAGATGAAGTACAAACGGGTATTGCTCGTACAGGACGACTATTAGCGACTTGTGGCAATTGTGATTGTGTACAAAAAGATTGTTCTGGAACACCGGAAGTAAAAGCAGATATTTTAATTCTTGGTAAAGCTTTGAGTGGTGGGGTATACCCAGTCTCTGCGGTGTTAGCCAATGATCATATCATGAACGTTATTACTCCTGGGTCTCATGGAAGTACTTTTGGCGGAAACCCTATCGGAGCAGCTGTTGCGATGGCGGCTTTGGAGGTTGTTAAAGATGAACAACTCACAGATAATGCTTACCAACTGGGAAATTTATTTAGATCTCTATTAAATGATTATATATCCACAAGTAAAATTGTAAAATTAGTGCGTGGAAGAGGCTTGCTCAACGCAATCGTCATAAATGATCATGAAGACAGTGATACTGCTTGGAACATATGTTTGAAACTTAGAGACAATGGACTTCTTGCAAAACCAACCCATGGCAATATTATTCGTTTTGCGCCACCTTTGGTAATGACTGAAGACCAGCTGATTGACTGTGTGAAAATTATAATCAAAACGTTAAAGGATTTTGAAATCTAAATAGGTTTTAGTGTTATCTTAAAAACAACATGTTCAACCATCGGTCTTGAAATTCTTGAAACCCATTTTCATAAATCCAAAGTGCTGAATAGCCAAGGTAAAATAGGTTGACTGCTAAAGCAATTAAAGCTGCTATTCTAGCGAGTTTCATAGTGCCTAATGATCCTGTAAAACCCAATGGATTTTTTAGGGCAAGTTTAATTTTTTTATTAGCAATATATAAAGCTATGATTGAAAAAATAAGACCGATACCTCCAAAACAGGCACTAATTAAACTTATAAACGAGAGGACAAAAATAGGAGTGGTAACTAAACGCGTTTTCATAGATTAGGGTTTTTCCCCGCTCTCAACAGTTTCTATATGTTTTTATAGAAGTATAGGTTGTTAGGTTTGGGGCTGTTAATAAGAATAAATGTACTAAAAAAAACAATCCCTACTAAAATTTAGTAGGGATTGTTTGTATTTAAAATAGTTTTGATTGTAATTTATAAGAGATATTCTGTACTAACAAAATTAGATTTACTGGATTCTAATAAGGCCTTTAATATGGCTTTGTTAGCCTCATTTTCTTTTGTAGCAACAAAGGTTCTAATGGAGAACGATCGCAGAGCATCACGTACACTTAAGGTGCTAAATGCTGAATCTTTTCTTCCTGTGAACGGAAACACATCTGGTCCTCGTTGACAAGAACTGTTTAAGTTAACTCTACAAACTAAGTTTACGAGCACATCAAATAACGGTGCTAGAGTATCTTCGTTTTCACCAAAAACACTTACCTGTTGTCCGTAGTTGGATTCTGCCATATCATCTAGCACTTGCTGAACATCCGTGAATGTAATGATGGGTATGACTGGTCCAAATTGTTCTTCGGTATATACTTCCATATCTTTGGTGACTGGATATAACACTGCAGGGAAAATATAATTATCAGAAAGTTGACCACCTTTTGAGTTCAATATTTTTGCCCCTTTGGATTGTGCATCTTCAATAAGTCCTTGTATATAAGCGGGCTTATTGGGTTCCGGTAGTGGAGTTAATTTAGCACCATCTTCCCAAGGATTTCCAAATTGTAACGCGTCTACTTTTTCACAAAAACGTTTATTGAATTCCTCGGAAATACTTTCGTGAACATATAATATTTTAAGTGCCGTACAACGTTGTCCATTAAAAGAAAGTGTACCAGCAATACATTCGTTAATTGCAAGATCAAGATCGGCATCAGGTAATACAATACCAGGATTTTTGGCTTCTAACCCTAAAACAGATCGAAGTCGATTTCCTTTGGGGTGGCTATTTTGTAAAGCATTAGCCGAACTACTATGGCCAATCAAAGCAAGAACATCTATTTTTCCTGTCTCCATTATTGGAGTTGCAAGCACGCGCCCACGGCCATACAATACATTTACAACGCCCTTTGGAAAGCTATTTTGAAAGGCTTCCAATAGCGGAGATAATAATAAAACTCCAAGTTTTGCAGGTTTAAATACGGTAGTATTCCCCATAATAAGCGCCGGAATCAGCAACGCAAAGGTTTCATTTAATGGATAATTATAAGGACCTAAACACAATACAACTCCGATAGGGCCTCGTCTAACATGTGCATAAACTCCAGAATGTTTTTGAAATTTAGCAGAATTTCTATCCAACTGTTTGTAGTCATCAATAGTATCGTAGATATAATCTACCGTACGGTCAAACTCTTTTTCGGAGTCAGCAAGGTTTTTTCCAATTTCCCACATCAGGTATTTTACAACCGTATCGCGTTTGGTTTTCATTTGCTCAGCAAAAGTTTCCATACAGGCAATTCGATCACCAACTTTCATAGTAGGCCATTGGCCTTGTCCATTGTTATAAGCATTTGACGCCGCATCTAAGGCTTCCAATGCTTCTGTTTTTGTCAGTTCTGGAACGCTTCCTAAGAGTGTTGGTTTGTAATCTTCAGTAGATGAAATTGTAGAATATACATCGGTCATTTTGCCAGTCCATTCTTTTATTTTACCGTCTACTAAATACGTTTTTTGTTTAACAAGGGAATCAATTTTATAAGTCTCAGGAATGTTTTTAAAAGTCATATAGTTGGTGTTAGTTTAGGCCATAAAATTAAGTAAATACTACAGTCAAATGTCCTAATAAAACGTTAATCTTAGAAAAAATAGTCCCTTACAGATAAGGGGGTTGAGTTATTTATTATGGTTAAAAATAGACAGTACCCCCAAATTGTAACGGGGTGCTGTTTATTCTAGGAGTTTTTATTTATTTCTGACATGATTTCATCCCACTTTGAATAGATCTCGTCAAAACCAACTGTTAGCAATAGATAAAGCGTGTATATCAAGTATAAAGCGTTGATGATCACTATGATTAGAGCTACAGTTTTAGCCGAATTCATCGCATTGATATTGCCCTCATAGTCGTCTGGATTTTGTTCATAGCCTTTTACTTTATTGCGTGCGATTAGATAGGCAGGCCCTGACAATAATAATCCAAGTCCTGAAACACAGCAGCAGAGAAGTCCTAGAATACTTAAAACATAGACAAGAGTTGTGTTTAATTGTTTTTTCATTTTAATTTAATTTAAAGATGTTTAATTGTGTAGCTTAATATGATAGTAGTAATAGATAAAATGGACATCCAATTGATGCCTTTTTCATAATTTTTGAATTTATAAAATCGTGTAATAATGATGTATGCAGAAAGAATTAATAATGGGTAAATTGCGGCATACATAAAAAATGCTTCTAAGAATTGGCCTCTCAAAACTAAAATGAGTGCTCTTTGAAATCCACAGCCCAAACAATCAAACCCAAAAAGGGTTTTACTGATACAAGGAAACATATAGTTTTCTAGGGCCATTGAAGCGGTTATTTAGAATAAGCTATTCAAATTACGAAAAAAAAAATTGAAATAAAAAATGAATATTGCTATTTATCATTAATTCAAAAGCTGTAATTTTGATTTTTAAGGAATATGTGATGACAAAACGATCTGTGTATTATTTGTGTTTAGTTTTAGGAATTACTTTGATTTTAATTTCAGAATTTCGAAAAACCAAAGACCTTGTCATAGAAATTGCAGGGCTTTGTCTACTGATGGTTGCTTTGTATCAGTTATCTGTAGGAATTGAAGATCGACCAACAAAAGATTCACATATCGAAAATGAAGAAGAAGAATGAAGTTTGAACTCAATGATTTAGTAGCGGTTTTGGATGATGATCTCTCAGGAACGGTCACCAAAATTGATGGTTTGAAAATTACAGTAGCCACAACCAATGGTTTTGAGTTGATGTTTGAAGCCAATGAGTTGGTAAAAATAAAAGACAACCAGATAATGGATCGCTCTGTATTTTCGGGGAAATCCTTAGAAAGTGTCTTATCTGAAAAGGAAACTAAAAAACGTCAGAACCCTCCAAAAATTTCATCAAAGGAACGGACTCAACCCGCTATGGAAGTGGATTTACACATCAACCAATTGGTGAAAAACACTCGAGGAATGCAAAATCATGAGATGCTAAATTTACAGCTAGATACTGCCAAACGCCGACTGGAATTTGCGTTTCAAAATCGCATACAACGCGTCGTATTTATTCATGGCGTAGGGGAAGGGGTTCTAAAATTAGAACTGGAGTACCTTTTTAAGCGTTACGAAGGTCTAAAGTATTATGATGCCAATTATCAGAAATATGGACAAGGGGCCACAGAAGTTTATATTTTTCAGTCTAAAACAGCTTAATAGACAAGCTCGTTTTCGAAGGTGCCTAGCACAAAATTATCCGTTGCTAAAATTGACAAATCAATATTTTCTAGGATGACAATAATCTTGAATGTACGCGTAAAAACATTAGGTTTTGTGGCCGTAACATCATAAGCATCATTAACCGTATTATCTAAAAACCGTGCAACCGAAGCGCCAACAGCTAAATCATCAAATAAGTTTCCGTTGTTATCCTCATCTTCCAAAATTGTTGGCGTACCATCATTGTCGTCATCCATATCCAAATAATCTGGAGTGCCATCGTCATCGGTATCTTGCGCATCTAAAAGATCGCCATCGCCATTAGGATCTGGTCTTTCGTTGATTGTAGGCACATTATCGCCATCATCATCATTGTCTTTATAATTGGGAATGGTATCACCATCGGTATCACCAACAAATTCAAGAGCATTTGGAACACCATCATTATCATCATCTTCAAAAGTAGAGGTAAAAATCACACTTCCATTAGCCGCTTCATAGTCTTGAATTACAGAAACACTAGACTCTGGAATATCTTGACAAATGTAAGTATTAGGGTCACCAGTATACGTACGGTAAATGAAACGCACTGTACTTTTATTAATCGTCATCAGTTCTATGTCCCCTGAATTTACAGGATTAAAAATTGCTTCTGCCTGTGCATTATTTGGAAATAACAGTGCTAACGATTCATAAGGATCTTCTCTGGTGTCAAATAAAATATAATTTGATGACGTACTGTCGCCACAACGTGTTAGGTTTTGGTCAAAATCGAGTTGAACACTAAGAACGTCTCCATCATCACAAGATAAAAAAAGACACCCACAAAAAATTAAGAGTATTAAAGATCGCATATCAAACATATTTTCACAAAAGTAACCGATTTGTTAATTAGTTTGAATATTTTTTGTCAATAATTTTATTTGATTAGATTTGTTTAAAATTAAAGCTTCATGAAATCAATATACTTAGACAATGCGGCGACATCTCAAGTCAGAGATGAGGTGATTGATAAGATGTCTGCAGTATTAAAATCCAATTATGGTAATCCGTCTTCAATGCACGGCTATGGCCGATCTTCAAAATCAATTATTGAAAACTGTCGCAAACGTATTGCGTCACATTTTAATGCTTTGTCTTCAGAAATTGTATTTACAGCAGGGGGTACGGAAGCTGATAATCTCGTGTTATGTTCTGCGGTTAGAGATTTGAACGTCACTCACATTATAACGTCTAAAATTGAGCATCATGCGGTGCTTCATACTGTTGAACAACTGGCTGTAGCGTATAAAATTGATGTTAGTTATGTTGATGTATTAGCCAATGGCACTCTAGATTACCAACATCTTGAAACGCTGTTAAAATCCACAAAAAAAACTTTGGTATCTCTGATGCATGTCAATAACGAGATCGGGACAATTTTAGACCTCCAAAAAGTAGCGGACTTGTGTCAGTCTAATGGCGCACTTTTTCACAGTGATTCTGTGCAGTCCGTGGGGCATTACCATTTAGATTTAAAAACAACACCCGTTGATTTTTTAGCGGCTAGTGCACATAAATTTCATGGACCTAAAGGCATTGGCTTTGTGTTTATCCGAAAAAATTCTGGCCTGAAACCCTTGATTATTGGAGGGACGCAAGAACGAGGCGTCCGAGCAGGTACAGAAAGCATTCATGACATTGTAGGTTTGGACGAATCGTTGGCATTGTCCTATCAGAATTTAGCGTCCGAAAAAACTTATGTTAAGGGCTTAAAATCCTATTTTGTAGATCAATTAAAAGCACAGATTCCAGATTTGAAATTTAATGGTTCTTGTTGTGATCCTGAAATTAGCACTTATACACTTGTCAATGTTTGCCTACCAGTTTCTGAAGCCGATGCACCTATGTTTCTGTTTCAATTGGATTTAAAGGGCATCGCTTGTTCCAAAGGCAGTGCTTGTCAGAGTGGAAGCGGAAAAAGTTCTCATGTATTGGCAGAAATACTTTCCGAAGAAGATTTAAAGAAACCCTCTATACGGTTTTCGTTTAGCATTTATAACACCAAAAAAGAAATCGATACTGTGGTTGACACTCTCGCAGAACTAATTAATGTTACAGTATCCTAAAAACGCATTCCTAACCTTACATTAAACACACGTGGCGTTAAATAGTTGGGGATAGAATATTGACGTTTCGAATATATATCACGTACCCATGTATTGGTTATAGAATTTTGGACATCAAACATGTTGAAAATTTCTATACCTACAGATAATTCTTCGAATTTACTTTTCCAGCCTTTTGTTTTTGGGTTTTTAGCATCAATAATTACGTAGGACATTCCCACATCAGCGCGTTTATAATCTGGTAAACGGTTTTGATAATTATAGGGACTGGCATAGCTAGGGGAGCCACCTGGAACTCCTGTATTATACACCAAGTTGAGATACATTTTCATATTTGGAAGTTTAGGCACATAATCCTGAAAAAGTATTCCAAATTTTAATCGTTGATCTGTTGGTCGAGCGATATAACCTTGATTATCAATATTTTCTTCTGTTTTGAGATAGCCAAAAGAAAACCAAGATTCTGTTCCTGGAACAAATTCGCCATTTAAACGCAAGTCTAAGCCATAAGCATAGGCTTTAGCAGTATTAGAAGCCACATAACGAATCCTTACATTCTCTACAGTATAGGGGTTTACATCGGATAGATTTTTATAATAGGCCTCTGAGATGAGCTTAAAAGGGCGGTCCCACATTTCAAAACTATAATCATTGGCAAGGACTAAATGAAAGGACTGTTGAGCCTTAACGTTGCTATTAACGATTCCGTCACTATCCCTAAGTTCTCTGTAAAATGGGGGTTGGTAATATAGCCCGCCACTCAAACGAAATAACATGTCTTTATTCCAATCGGGTTTAATTGCCAATTGTGCTCTAGGGCTAAACACGCCTTGAGCTGTTTTTGAAATGCCATCACCCTGTACTGACCACTGATGATATCGGGCCCCGACATTGGCATACACTTCATGATTTCCAATGAAACCACGTCTGTTCCATTGCCCGTAGACTTGCACACGGTTAATCTGTGTACTATTAGTCGATCGGATATTTTTATATGGTACTAATGGGCCTTCGTAAGCCGTATAAGGCTGATCATTAAAACTATTTATGTTTGGAGGGTTTACTGAAAACCCTGCCGAATCAATAACTTCCCATTCTACGATACGATCTCGTATATCTTCATTGGTATATTTTACTGACCATTCGAAATTATTTTCTCCACGTTCCAAATGGCCTTTATGTTCAATAGTTGTTATTAAGGCATCCAGATCATTTCGTGCATGGTTAATTTGAGAGCCAATGCCCTCTGAAAATTCAACATCACCCAAGTCTTCATCACCAATATTACTATTCACTTCTCCTAATCGGTATTGCGCTAGAATGTCAAAATACTCCTGTTCGGTGGTGTGAAAGGTAGAGGTAATCAGTTTTAATGTAAGGTTTTCATTTACAAAATAACTCCCTTTGAATGCCCCAAAATAGGTTTGGTACCTATCATTTTCTTGTCCTTGATAGAACACTAAGAGCGCTATTGGATCTTGTAGTGTTCCAAAATTCGTTTGACGACTTTGAGGTTCGTATTTATAATCATTAAGGGCTAAATTTCCTAAAAAGCTTAGATGAAACTTATCTGAAAATTTATAAGTGAGGTAGGTTTGAGCATCAGCAAATTTAGGAGTAAAATTTGTTTCCGTTTCTTTGGATTCTACTAGTAGGCTGTTATCCCTATAACGAAGACCTACCAATGCTGAAAACTTGGAGTCTTTACTAATACTTTCTGCCGTAAGACTACCTCCTAATAAACTTAAATCTGCTTGCACTCCAAAGCCAATTGGTGTTCTGTAGGTAATATCTAAAACAGAGGATAATTTATCACCATATTTGGCTTGAAACCCACCAGCAGTAAAATCTAAATTTTGTACCATATCCGAATTCACAAAACTGAGTCCCTCTTGCTGACCTGAACGTACCAAAAACGGACGATAAACTTCAATCTCATTAACATAGACGAGGTTTTCATCAAAATTACCGCCTCTAACAGAATATTGTGTGCTCAGTTCATTTGAAATATTTACTCCAGGAAGTGTTTTTAATAAATTTTCTACGCCTGGTTGTGCGCCTTTGATGGTGCGTATGATTTGCGGAGAAATGGTGGTGACGCCTTCTAATTCTTTTCGTTTTGAACCTCTGATAACAATAGTTTCAATTTGCTCATAATTAATTTTTAGTACTGGGTTAAACTCAAGTTCCTCTCCGTTTTTTAAATTAAAAGACGCTTCTAAATACTTGTAGTTTAAGTGTGAAAATCGAATTTTAACAGTACTATCCGCAGGAATTTTTAACATATAAAACCCATTTATATTGGTAGTGGTGCCGTTGTTCTCCGAAATAACATTTACACCATCTATGGGCTGATTAAGTTCATCAAGAATAATGCCCCTAAGAGTTGCCGATTGGCTTGTTGCTATTGCTGGTAAGATTAAAATTAAGAATAATATCTTATTTAGAGTGTTTGATTTCAAATTGGTAAAGTGTTATTTTCTATAAAATATAGTTTCAAATGTAGAACTATTTCCAACATTATCGGTTACGATGAGTTTTAAATTGTTTTTGGTCTCCGTGATAATCTCATCATTAAAATCATGAGTAAGCGTTTGTGTTTTAGTATCGTACTCCATTAAAATCCATTGTCCATTAATAGTAGCTCTGTAATTTTTAATTCCAGAAATGTCATCCGAAATTTTTAACTTTAAATAGCGTTTGTTACTTATCCAACTGCCGTTTTTAAAGTTTATTGCCTTAATTTTTGGATTTTCGTCATCAATTCCGAGGGTATAAACTCCTAAATATTTAGTACGAGCGGTTAGAGTGTTGCCTCGTTTTTTAGTCGATGTATAGAAGAGTTTATTGCCGTAGCGCGATACACTTCCAATAAATAATTTAGCCTTATCAGCGCCTTTATATTGACTCACATCAAAATTTATATTTATCGCCTTTTGCAAGGGAATGATCGGCTTGTGTAGTTTAAGTGTGTCATTGGTAACCTCAAATTGGATGGCGACATCTTCATAAAAAGAATCGCTATAAATTTGAACACTTACATGATCTTTTTCTAAAATCGTTTCTTCGGAAGCCGTAATATGTTCAAGATTTTTGGGATTGGGTTTAGGATCTGGTAATTCTTTTTCAAATCCTTTAATAGCTACACTTAACTCCGAAAGGTTGCCCTTATAATCGCTTACAATTATTTTATAAATTGAATTGGTGTCATTTTCGATACTAACAATTCCTTGTGTCGCATGACTCTTCAAAAGTTTTAAAGGGTTATTACTTTCAATAAATAATTTTTGAATTCGTTTTTTTGTTTGATAATAATACCCATAATCTATATAGCGGTTAAGGTGTTTGGTTTCATCAAATGAAAACCGTTTAAAATCGACATCTAAACGTTTGTTGCCATTGAAAGTTGTTTTGATGTAGCTAAGTCCATTTTTGTTAGTTGCTAAATCTTGTCGGTCTGTACTAATAATTCCAAAACCAATTTTTCCAAAGGCAGTAATTTGTTCAGTTTTATAATGACCGTTAGGGAGTTTTATAATTCTAATTTTCACTCTAGATGTTTCGCCATTTATATGACTTCCATCACTTAAAGGATATCCAAATAATTCATAAATAACAGGTTTGGTCGTATCTTTTATGTCAATCCCAAAAAGCATAGGATTCATTGGACGGGCATTCTTATCTCTAATTTCAAAATGTAGATGAGGTCCTCCAGACCCTCCAGTATTTCCTGTATAAGCAATAACTTGGTTAGCTAAAATTTTCAGTTCATTAGCCTTTGGAAATAACTCCAATTCAAAAGTTTCTTTATTATATTGTTGGCTTTTGACGTATGCTTCAATGGTTGGTGAAAATTTTTGAAGATGTGCATACACAGTAGTGTAGCCATTTGGATGTGTAATGTATAATGCTTTTCCATACCCATACCTTGAGATTTTAATTCGACTCACATAACCTTTAGCCGAAGCATAAGTTTTTAACCCTTCCTTTCCTTGAGTTTTTAAATCCAAGCCAGAATGAAAGTGATTGGAGCGCAGTTCAGCAAAAGTTCCTGACAGCACCAATGGAATATCTAGTGGACTCTTGAAGTAATCTTGAGGGTAAGGGGATTGAGAATTACATAATGTAATCCCCATAAAGATAAAAAACAGACATGCTTTCATAAAATAAGATAGGAATGCTAATTTATACAATTGAGGGTAAATAGAAAAATAAAAATGCGGAGTTCCTAAGAGATCGATAAATAAATAAAAAAATTAAGTAAAAACAATTGTGTTATAACGAATGGAATGTTAAATTTGTGAAATAGGTATTGAAAAACGTAAATGAGTAAAGTCGAACTAATTGTCAATTCTTTAGAGCAAAAGGTGCAACTTATTTTGCATGAAATGACTGAATTAAAAAAAGACAATAGGGTATTGAAAGAAGAATTACTCAAAGCAAATGCGTTAAATGTAACGCATTTGAAATCACTTCAACAAAAAGAAGCTGATTTTAAGACACTTAAATTTGCAAATTCAATCCTTGGCAGTGACGAAAGTAAAAGAGAAACTAAGCTTAAAATTAATACTCTGATCAAAGAAATTGATGATTGTATATCAAAGCTATCAGATTAAAGTTTACAGTCCATGAGTGAACGGTTAAAAATAAAATTATCCATAGCCAATAGAGTATATCCATTGACTATCACTCCTGATCAAGAGGAGGGGCTTCGTTTAGCCGCTCGGAAAATCGATGCGACTATAAAACAATTTGAAAACAGTTACTCTGTTCAAGATAAGCAAGATGTATTGGCCATGTGTGCCCTTCAATTTGCAACTCAAAACGAACAAAAAACTATAGATAATACAAGTTTAAGTGAAGATTTAGAATCTCGTCTGGTTGCTGTAGACGAATTATTAGATAGCCATTTAAACAACAACGTTCTTTAAATAAAATAAGGTTACTGCCTATATTGATCACTTTTTTGATAAACTCAACGGAAATTCTTTAAAAAGGAGTGCGTTTAAGTTGTAAAAGCATGCTGTCTTGTTACAGATCCTTGATCAGCTTTTCAACTCTAAATC